>HHCFJ05603__coassemble_500_pt1 | contig 23700 bp, 22 predicted proteins | sample HHCFJ05603__metabat2_low_PE_003 | metagenome-assembled genome bin HHCFJ05603 | reverse complement strand
TCGCATATAGTACTACTTTTTCCGCCCCTTGTCAACCCCTTTTTTCAACTTTTTTTGGGTTTGACCATGCCCTCCGATACCTCCCGAAAATCCTCCTGCATTTTTGGTCAACATTCCGAAAACACTAAATGTAGTGTCTAACCACTTGACTTGCCACTAAATAATGGTATCATAGTCTTGCACCTGCGGGGCCGACGCCCCGCTGTTCCCTACAGACAGAGGCTTGTTTCCTATTATAGATAGGCCCCGCATGGCCAGGCGCCAGGCGGGCAACAGTCCTCTTTATCCTGTCAAGAAGGCGGCGCCCCCGGCGCCCGCCCTATGCGTGAAGGAGGAGGAATCGCATGAAGATCATCAAGCGGAATGGCACCGAGGTCCCATTCGACATCACCAAGATCATTGTGGCCGTCTCGAAGGCCAACCAGTCGGTGGACGAAAAGCTGCGGCTGAGCCGTGAGCAGATCACCCAGATCGCCGCCGCCGTCACCGGCCGCTGCCAGCAGTTGAACCGCGCGGTCAGCGTGGAGGAAGTCCAGGATATGGTGGAAAACCAGCTGATGGACGTCCAGGCCCACGACGTGGCCCGCCATTATATCACCTACCGCTACGTCCAGAACCTCAAGCGGCAGACCAACACCACCGACGAGCGCATCCTCAGCCTCATCGAGTGCAACAACGAAGAAGTCAAGCAGGAAAACTCCAACAAGAACCCCACCGTCAACAGCGTCCAGCGGGACTATATGGCCGGCGAGATCTCCAAGGACCTGACCGCCCGCCTGCTGCTGTCCCCCGATATTGTCAAAGCCCACCAGGAGGGCCTGATCCACTTCCACGACGCGGACTACTTTGCCCAGCACATGCACAACTGCGACCTGGTCAACCTGGAGGATATGCTGCAGAACGGCACCGTCATCTCGGGCACCTTCATCGAAAAGCCCCACAGCTTTTCCACTGCCTGCAACATCGCCACCCAGATCATCGCGCAGGTGGCCTCCAACCAGTACGGCGGCCAGAGCATCAGCCTGACCCACCTGGCCCCCTTCGTGGACGTCTCCCGCAAGAAGATCGCCGCCGAAGTGGAAAGCGAGATGGAGGGCCTGCCCGTCACCGAGGAGCGCAAAAAGGCCATTGTGGAAAAACGGCTGCGGGCCGAGATCAACCGGGGCGTCCAGACCATCCAGTACCAGGTGGTCACCCTGATGACCACCAACGGCCAGGCGCCCTTCATCACCGTCTTTATGTACCTGGGCGAGGCCCGCACCCCCCAGGAAAAGGCCGACCTGGCCATCATCATCGAGGAGACCATCCGCCAGCGCTACCAGGGCGTCAAGAACGAGGCGGGGGTGTGGATCACCCCGGCCTTCCCCAAGCTGATCTATGTGCTGGAGGAGGACAACATCCGCCCCGGTTCCCCCTATTATTATCTGACCGAGCTGGCCGCCAAGTGCACCGCCAAGCGGATGGTGCCCGACTATATCTCGGAAAAGAAGATGCTGGAGCTGAAGGTGGACAAAAACGGCGAGGGCCACTGCTACACCTGCATGGGCTGCCGCAGCTTCCTGACCCCCTACGTGGACCCCGAGACCAACCAGCCCAAATACTACGGCCGGTTCAACCAGGGCGTCGTCACCATCAACCTGGTGGACGTGGCCCTGAGCTCGGGGGGCAACTTTGAAGAGTTCTGGAAGATCTTCGACGAGCGGCTGGACCTGTGCCACCGGGCCCTGCAGGCCCGCCACAAGCGGCTGCTGGGCACCCTCAGCGACGCCGCCCCCATCCTGTGGCAGTACGGCGCCCTGGCCCGCCTGAAAAAGGGCGAGAAGATCGACAAGCTGCTGTTCGGCGGCTACTCCACCATCAGCCTGGGCTACGCCGGCCTGTACGAGTGCGTCAAGTATATGACCGGCAAGAGCCACACCGACGCCGAGGCCAAACCCTTTGCCCTGAGCGTGATGCAGCACATGAACGACTGCTGCAAGGCGTGGAAGCAGGCCGAGAACATCGACTATTCCCTCTACGGCACCCCGCTGGAGTCCACCACCTACAAGTTTGCCACCTGCCTGCAAAAGCGCTTTGGCATCATCCCCGGCATCACCGACAAGAACTATATCACCAACAGCTACCACGTCCATGTGTCGGAGCAGATCGACGCTTTCACCAAGCTCAAGTTCGAAAGCGAGTTCCAGGAGCTTTCGCCCGGCGGCGCCATCAGCTATGTGGAAGTGCCCAACATGCAGGATAACCTGGAGGCCGTCATGAGCGTGCTCCAGTTCATCTACGACAACATCATGTACGCCGAGCTGAACACCAAGTCCGACTACTGCCAGTGCTGCGGCTACGACGGCGAGATCCGCATCGTGGAGGACGACGGCAAGCTGGTGTGGGAGTGCCCCAAGTGCGGCAACCGCGACCAGAGCAAGCTGAACGTGGCCCGCCGCACCTGCGGCTATATCGGGACCCAGTTCTGGAACCAGGGCCGCACCCAGGAGATCCGGGACCGGGTGCTGCACCTGTAAAAGCCTTTCTCTGCCCTGTATCTGTCCAGACCGTACGCAGCAGGCCGTCCGGTCTGGACTTTTTTGCAGGCAGACAAACTGCCCCGCCGGACGGGGTCCGGCGGGGCAGCTGGTTGCAGGCGGTCAGCCTGTGGATGTTCGGTTTGTCAGCGCGGGGGCTCAGGCCATGCAGGCGCGGACGCAGGCGCGCAGGGCGCGGGCGTTCTCCGAGACGACCTCCACCGGGCGGCTGTAGTCCAGCCGCAGCAGGCCCAGCAGGCTCTTGGCGTCGGCGATCTGGCCGTTGGCGTCGTGGATGCCCACGTCGCTGTTCAGGCTGCTGGCCGCATGGACGATCTTGTTGATCTGGCTGATGTTATTGACGCGTACTTTCTCGATCATAAAGGAACCTTCCTTTCTGTTCGGGTATGTGATGGGACCTTGTCAGCACTGGCTGTCCAGGCAGAAGCCCCAGCGGGCCACGCAGGCATCTTCCAGGGCGGTCTGCAGGGCAGCCTTGCTGCTGAGCGAATCCAGAATCAGTTCAATATATTTCATAGCAATTTCTCCTTTTTGGTACAAGCACAGGCGTTTGCAACGCCGTCCATTGCCCGGGTCAAAGCTCCGGCACAAGGCCACAGCCTTGAACCAAACAGGCGAGTTATTCCTGGCTTCCCTCACCAGGTTTTCGGGACGCCCTCTATCTTGCGTCCACACCCGTATTATATTCATCCTGCACAATAAATTCAATAACTTTTTGTGAACAATCACAGATTTCGGCGTCACATACAAGTTTTACCAGTCCATGGCAAGATTTTTCGTTCTGTCTGTACGGAAAAATGTCTTTCCCTTGCGGACACATCCTTTGCCCCGCCCTTAAGCAATTCCATAACAAACGACAGCGCGGTATTTTCCGCCCTTATTACTGTGCGGCCTGTCCGCCGCAGCAAGGAGGAGCCCATGTATTACGCCAACATCAAATATTGCGACATCGCCAACGGTCCCGGCGTGCGCACCAGCCTGTTTGTGTCGGGATGCACCCACCGGTGCCCCGGCTGTTTCAACGAAGTGGCCTGGGACTTCGGCTACGGCGCCCCTTTCACCAAAGAGGTGCGCAACCAGATCTTCGCCTCCTGCCAGCCCGACTACATCGCGGGGCTGTCCCTGCTGGGGGGCGAGCCGATGGAGCCGGCCAACCAGCGGGAGCTGCTGCCCTTCGTCCGCAACTTCAAGGCGCTGTACCCCCACAAAACGGTCTGGTGCTACTCGGGCTACACCCTTGAGCAGCTGCTGGGCCAGGAGCCCTCCCGCTGCCGGTGCGAGGCCACCGATCCCCTGCTGGCCCTGCTGGACGTGCTGGTGGACGGGCCCTTCGTCCAGGCGGAGTATGATATTTCCCTGCGTTTCCGGGGCAGCGCCAACCAGCGCCTGCTGGACATGCCCCGCACCCTCGCCACCGGCAAACCCGTCCTCTGGCAGGACAAGCCCGTCTTTTCGACCCATACCATGGACTGACCTACTTTTCTGAAGAAAAGTAGGCAAAAGACTTTTCAAACAAGTCACTCCCTACAGACCTTTTTCTCCGTAGTCCACCATAAACGGTTCCCACTCAACATTTTAAAAAAGCCCCCATCCGTTTGGGATGGGGGTTTGCTGTTTCTGTTGGTTTCTTTTCCTGCCTGGCCGGAGGCCGCGTGATAAAGATACACCCCGTCCTCCGGCTGGTTGCCCTGCCAGAGGAGCAGATGCTCCCGGTCCACAGGAAAAGTCTTTTGGTTCCTTTTCTTCCGATACCTGCCGGAGGCCGCGTGGTAAAGATGCACCCCGTCCTCCGGCTGGTTGCCCTGCCAGAGGGGCAGACGCTCCCGGTCCACAGAAAAAAGTCTTTTGGTTCCTTTTCTTCAGAAAAGGAACAGAAAAGGAACTTACTCCGCGAACATTTTGGTGGAGAGGTACCGGTCGCCGGTGTCGGGCAGGAGGGTGACGATGGTCTTGCCCTTGTTCTCGGGCCGGCGGGCCAGCTGGATGGCGGCCCAGACCGCCGCCCCGGCCGAGATGCCCGCCAGGACCCCTTCCTCCCGGCCCAGCCGCCGGCCGGCCGCGTAGGCGTCCCCGTCGGCCACCGGGACGATCTCGTCGTAAACGGAGGTGTCCAGCACCTTGGGCACAAAGCCGGCTCCCAGGCCCTGCAGGTCATGGCGGCCGGGCGCGCCGCCGCTCAGCACCGCCGAGGTGGCCGGCTCCACACCCACCACCCGGACGGCGGGGTTCTTGCTTTTCAGGTACCGCCCCACCCCGGTGATGGTGCCGCCGGTGCCGATGCCCGCCACAAAAAGGTCCACCTGGCCGTCGGTGTCCTCCCAGATCTCGGGGCCGGTGGTGGCCTCGTGGGCCGCAGGGTTGGCCGGGTTGTCGAACTGCCCCGGCACAAAGGCCCCGGGGATCTCGGCGGCCAGCTCGTTGGCGCGGGCAATGGCCCCGCTCATCCCCTTGCCGCCATCGGTCAGCACCAGCTCGGCGCCGTAGGCTTTCATCAGCAGGCGGCGCTCCAGGCTCATGGTCTCGGGCATCACGATGATCACCCGGTAGCCCCGGGCCGCGCCCACGCTGGCCAGCCCGATGCCGGTGTTGCCCGACGTGGGCTCGATGATGACCGCCCCCGGCTTCAGCAGGCCCTTGGCCTCGGCGTCGTCCAGCATGGCCCGGGCCACCCGGTCCTTGACCGAGCCTCCGGGGTTCATGGATTCGATCTTGGCCAGGATGCGCGCCTCCAGCTTTTCGCTGCGTTCGATGTGGGTCAGCTCCAGCAGGGGGGTGTGGCCGATCAGCTGCTCGGCCGACGTATAGATCTTGCTCATGGAACATCCTCCTCTAACCTATCAACCTATTTACCCGGTCTCTTTACCGGCATTATAACGTCGGCGGCGTCTTTTGTCAACAATTTTTCACGTCACAGTTGAAAAGTAATTTACCTTGTCGTATAATAGGTTAAAATGCACCGTCAGAAGGAGCCGTGGCATATGATCGTTTCGACAAAAGGCCGGTACGCCCTGCGGGTCATGATCGACCTGGCCGAAAACCAGTCCGAAAAATACATCCCCCTCAAGGCCATTGCGGCCCGGCAGGGCATCTCGGAAAAATACCTTGAAAACATCCTCAAGACCCTGGTCCAGCACGGGCTGCTGCAGGGGCTGCGGGGCAAAGGGGGCGGCTACCGCCTGACCCGCCCCGCCGCCAACTACCGCATCTCGGACATCCTGCTGCTGACCGAGGGCAGCCTGGCGCCGGTGGCCTGCCTGGAGCCGGACGCCGCCGGCTGCGCCCGCCTGTCCGAGTGCCGCACCTACCAGCTGTGGCGGGGCCTGGACGAGGTGATCCGCACCTATCTGGACCAGATCACCCTGGCCGACCTGGCCCGCCCCGCCCAGAGCGGCGACCACTATATGATCTGACCTCATACAAATGCCCCCGGAGCTGCAGGCTCGCGGGGGCATTGTTTTTCGTGGGGGTCCGGCGGCCGGCGGCCGGGCCGTTTGCTTTTACTGCCCGGTCATTTCCGGCCGGCCTCGGCCGCGCGGGCGTCGGCCTCTTTCTGGGCCTGCTCGGCCTCGGCCTTGCCGCCCCGGGCCAGCCTGGCCACCACGCCGGACAGGGCCAGCACGCCCAGCAGGTTGGGGATGACCATCAGGCCGTTGAACATATCGGACATATTCCAGACCAGGTCCACCTTCTGGACCGAGCCCACCACGATGCAGAGCACCGCAATGACGGCGTAGGGCCGCACCGCCTTGGGCCCGAGCAGGGCTTTGACGTTGGTCTCGCCAAAGAAGTACCAGCCGATGATGGTGGAGAACGCGAAGAACAGCATGCACACCGCCACAAAGGCGTTGCCGAAGGAGCCGAATGCCTGGTTGAAGGCCGCCTGGGCCAGGGCGGTGCCGGTCAGGCCGCCCTCCTGCAGGGGCTGCAGCAGCCCCGAGCTGAGGATCACCAGGGCGGTCATGGTCAGGACGATGAAGGTGTCGATGAACACGCCGATCATGGCGGCCAGCCCCTGGTCCTGGGGCTTGTCCACCCGTGCCAGGGCGTGGGCGTGGGGGGTCGAGCCCATGCCCGCCTCGTTGGAGAACAGGCCGCGGGCCACGCCGTAGCGCATGGCCTCCTTGACGCCCAGGCCCGCCACACCGCCGAACATGGCCTGGGGGTTGAAGGCGCAGACAAAGATGGACCGGATGGCGCCGGGCAGGGCCTCCCGGTTGATGAACAGGACCACCAGGCCGCCCACGATGTACAGGCCCGCCATGACGGGGACCATCTTTTCGGTGACGGAGGCCAGCCGCTTGACGCCGCCGATGAAGATAAAGGCCGCGATGGCCGCCGCCAGCACGCCCATCACGATGCGGGGCACCCCGAATGCGTTATAAAACGCCTCGCCGATGGAGTTGGACTGCACCATGTTGCCCATAAAGCCCAGCGCCAGGATGATGGCCACCGAGAAAAACACGGCCAGCCCCCGGCCCAGCCTGCCCTTGTAGGCCGCGCGGATGTAATAGATGGGGCCGCCGGTGGTCTGGCCGTCGGCGCCTTTGGTCTTGTACAGCTGGGCCAGCACCGCCTCGCCGTAGATGGTGGCCATGCCGAAAAAGGCCGAGAACCACATCCAGAAGATGGCCCCCGGCCCGCCCGAGTACAGGGCGGTGGCGCAGCCGGTGATGTTGCCGGTGCCCACCTGGGCCGCGATGGCGGTGGTCAGCGCCTGGAAGGAGCTCATGCCGTGCTTGCCGGCCTTTTCGCCGTTGAGCGAAAAGCCGCCGAACACCCGGCGCATCCCCTCCGCAAAGCCCCGCACCTGGATGAAGCGGGTGCGGATCGAAAAATAGATGCCGGTGCCCAGCAGCAAAAACAGCAAAAGCAGCTGCTTGTTCCACAGCACGTCGTTGACCGCGTTGACGATGGTGCTCAGTATTTGTTCCATTGGATGTTTCCCTCTTTTCCCAAAGTTTGCGGACCCCGGGCCGGGCGCGCGGACGCAAAAAGAGCCGGACGCGCGGCGGCGCTGTCCAGCTCATACCAAAACAAAAAAGGACGGCCGGGCCTTTCGGGCCCGTCCCCTTTACTCTGTCCTTTTACCTGAGAGATTCGGCGTCGCCGCCTTGCACCTTCGGTCCTCGCAATGAGCTTCTCCAGAGCCACATCCATCTTTAGTCCCGGCCCGGCGGGGCCGCCTGAGAGTTTTGCTCCTTCGGCAGGTTTTGCACCGTTTTCCTAAAGACTTCCCATGCCATATTCGGTTTCCGTCAGAGATGGTACCACATCGGCGCACAGTTGTCAACAGGCGGCGGGCAGTTTCGGCAAAAGCAATAAAAAAAGCCCCAGCCGGACGATATGTGCGCACGGTCGGGACACAAAAAAGACAGCGCCGTGAAAAAGGAGAAGAGCCGGCGCTGTCCTGTATGAAAACTCCACCGGGGTGGAGAGGGTAAGTAGTCTGTCCGCCGCCCGGCGATTGCCTGGCATGGGCGGGGGAACAGTAGGATGTCGGAGCCGCCGGCGGCCTGTTCGGGCCGGTGGGGTGGTCAGGGTTTTGGGGGACCCTATTCAAAAGGGAGTGATCCACTTTGTGAGGAGGTTTTGTCTCCTCCCCGACTGCACCCTTAGTATACTGCTAATTTGTGGCAGCTTTTTGTGGACTTTTTGAACAGATTGAAAACTTCCCATTTCCCCTCTTTTCCGCACGCCACAGTTTTCTGCGCCTTTCTTCCACGCTCATGTGTCTTGTCGCCGCTCTTTACATTGCTTTTTGTAAGGAATACCATCTCAAATAACAGCCCCAAAGGCAAAGCCGCCGCGGAAGGCATCCGCGGCGGCTTTTTTATTCAGGATACGTGATAGAATTCTTTGGCGATGTCCGCCGAACGCTTGGCGTCTTTGGCGTACCAGTCGGCGCCGATCTCGAGGGCGTAGCGCTCGGTCAGCACCGCGCCCCCCACCATGACCTTGCAGTCGAGCTTGGCTTTGTGCAGCGCCTCGATGGTCTCGGCCATGCTCTTGAGGGTGGTGGTCATCAGAGCGGACAGGCCCACCAGCCGCGCGCCGCTTTTGCGCACCGCCTCCACCACTTTTTCGGGCGGCACGTCCCGGCCCAGGTCCAGCACCTCGAAGCCGTAATTTTCCAAAATGACCCGCACGATGTTCTTGCCGATGTCGTGGACGTCCCCCTTGACGGTGGCCAGCACGATCTTGCCCTTGCTCGAGCCGGGCGCGCCGTTTTTCGCCACCGCGGCCTTGATCTCCTCAAAGGCGGCCTGGGCGGCGCTGGCCGACTGCAGCAGCTGGGGCAGGAACAGCGTCCCCTTCTCGTACCCCGCGCCCACCGCGTCGAGGGCGGGGATCAGGGCGTGGTCCACCAGATCGAGGGGCTCGTGCCCGGCCAGCAGGGCGCGGGTGTGGGCCGCGGCCTCCCCTTTCAGGCCCTGCTCCACCGCCTTCATCAGGGGGGCGTAGGGCCCGCCGGGCTCCGTTTGGCCCATGGCCGCGGCCTCCCCCTGCGCGGGGAGGGGCTGGGCCGCCTGGGACGGCATCGTCCGCCCGGCGTACCGGGCGATGTACCGCCCGCTCTGCTTGTCCCGCCCCGACAGGACGCCATAGGCATAGACCGCCCCCATCATCTCCTCGCTGGCGGGGTTCATGATGGCCAGGTCCAGCCCGGCGTACATGGCCATGGTCAAAAAGGCGGTGTTCAGGTAGGGCCGGCAGGGCAGCCCAAAGCTGATGTTGGACACCCCCAGCACGGTGCGCACCCCCAGTTCTTCCTTGCAGGCGCGCAGGGCGTCCAGGGTGGCCAGGACGTCCTCCTGCTGGGCGCTGGCGGTCAGGGTGAGGCAGTCGATGTAGATGTCCTCGAGGGGGATGCCGGCGGCCAGGGCCGCGTCCCGGATGCGGGCGGCGATGGCCACCCGCCCGGCGGCGGTCTTGGGGATGCCTTGTTCGTCCATGGTCAGGCCCACCACCGCCGCGCCGTACTTTTTGCACAGGGGCAGCAGCTTGTCCAGCACCGCCTGCTCCCCGTTCACCGAGTTGACGATGGGCTTGCCGTTGTAGACCCGCAGCCCCCGTTCCAGGGCCGCGGCGTTGGAGGAGTCCAGCTGCAGGGGCAGGCTGACCACGCTTTGCAGGGCTTTGACCACCTGTTCCATCAGGGCGGGCTCGTCCACCCCGGGCGCCCCCACGTTCACGTCCAGGACGGCGGCCCCGCTCTCGGCCTGGCTGATGGCCTGGGCCAGGACGTAGTCCATGTCCCCCTCTCGCAGCGCCTGCTGGAAGCGCTTTTTGCCGGTGGGGTTGATCCGCTCGCCCACCACGGTGATGCCGTCCACCACCACCCGCTGGACCGGCGTGCACAGCACCGAGGGCAGGGGGCGGGCCTCCCGGCCCACGGCGCACCCGTCAAACACACGGTGCAGCGCCCGGATAAAGTCCGGGGTGGTGCCGCAGCAGCCCCCCGCCGCAAACAGCCCCAGCTCCCGGTAGGGCTTCATCTGCATGGCAAACAGCTGGGGGGTGATGTCGTAGCCGCTGCCGTCGGCCCGGGGCAGCCCCGCGTTGGGCTTGACGAACACGGGGTAATCCCCCGGCACCGCCCCGCACAGGGCCCGCGCCATGGGCAGGATCTCCTTCGGCCCCAGGCTGCAGTTGATGCCCAGCGCGTCGGCCCCCAGCCCCCGGGCCGCGGCGGCAAAGCTCTCCACCCCGCAGCCGGTAAAGGTGCGGCCCCCGGCCTCGAAGCTCATGCTGGCCAGCACCGGCAGGCCGCAGGTTTCCCTGCAGGCCAGCAGGGCGGCCTTCAGCTCGTACAGGTCGGTAAAGGTCTCGCACAAGATCAGGTCGGCCCCGGCCGCCGCCCCCGCCCGGACGATCTCGGCAAAAGCCTCCACCGCCTCTTCAAAGGGCAGGGTGCCGGCGGGCTCCAGCAGCTCGCCCAGGGGTCCGATGTCCAGGGCCACCAGGCTGCCGTAGGGCTGCGCCGCCCGGCGGGCGCAGCGGATGGCGGCGTCCACCACCTGCTCCACGGTATAGCCGCTGCCCGCCAGCTTGTGGGCCGAAGCCCCGAAGGTGTTGGCGCAGAGGATGCGGCTGCCCACCGCAGCGTACCGGGCATGGATGGATTCGATCAGGGCGGGGTCTTCCAGGTTCAGGGCCTCGGGCCTAGCCCCCAGGGGCAGCCCCGCGGCCTGCAGCATGGTGCCCATGGCCCCGTCCAGCAGGACGGTCTCCCGGGTGCGGAAAAGTTCTTCAGCTCTCACAGGTCTCGCCTCTCTTTCGGTATTCGCACTTGTCCCGCAAAGCGCAGTGGGCGCAGCCGGCCCGGCGCCCGGTGACGGGGGTCCGGCTCAGCCCCAGCGCCGCCGTGATGCTCTTGCGGGGCAGCATCAGGCAGGTGCCGGTGACGCACAGGCCGATTCGCCGCGGCGTGTCCAGCAGCGCGGCGATCCGGGGCTGCACCCCGATGGGCCAGTCCCCGTACCCCGGCGAGTACCGCCCGGTCAGGTACATCCCTTCGGCCGCCGCCAGGGCCCGCAGCCGCGCCTCGGCTGCATCGGCCGCCTGCTCGGCCAGGACGCTGGCCAAAGCGTCGGAGGCGGCTCCCGCCGCCACGTCCCCCACGCCGGCCCGCCGGATCTGGGCGTCCGCCCCGGGGCCCAGGGTCACCGCCAGCAGCACCGCTTCGGTGCAGCCGGCCAGGTGGCGCCGGATGTCGCTCCCCTGCCACAGGTCCCCCAGCGCCCCGACGGGGGCCCGCAGCCACACCGCCCGGGGCGCGGCCGCCGCCCGCAGCGGCGGGGCCCACCGCTCCAGCAGGGCGCGGAGCGTTTCGTCCCCGCCGTCCTTCGCCCCCATATACCGCGCCGCCTGCCCCAGGTCGATCCCCTCCGGCAGGTCCAGCGCCAGGACCCGGCTGACTGGTACCGGCATACAGACCCCCCTTTCGCACTGTGGGTTTATTGTAGCACAGGATGCCGGATGAGGGAAAGGCCTCTTTCTGAAAAATTGTAAAATTTCGCGCCCCACCCGCCCGCCGGATTGTCAACGCTGCGTTTTTATGTTATAATAATGCGACTTATTACCACTAAGGTGCGTCCGGACGTCAAAATGCGCCAGCCCCTCCCCCCGAACACGCGCAGGTGTGCGCTTTTTTAGGGTGTATCTGAGAAGTCAAAAATGCTGAACAATTCGCCAGAAAAGTGCAGCTGCAGCAGCAGGTCGTGGACGCCAACGGCTATGAGATCGACGGCGTCAGCGGCGCCACCGTCACCAGCGACGCCGTCCGCCAGGCCGTGGCCAGCGCCCTGGGCGAGGAGATCGCCCAGGAGGCCCCCGCCGGCAGACCCTGAACACTGAGGGCCGCCGCACAGCTGTTTATGGCTTGTGCGGCGGTCTTTTTTTGCGCCCCGGGCAAAAACCCCGGCAAAAAAGCCCGCCCGGACGGCAGGCGCTTCCGGGCGGGCAAAAGCTCAGTATTCCTCGTGCAGGCCCAGCAGGGCTTTCATATAGGCAAAGGTGCGCTCCTGGCCCTTGTCGCGGACCATTTGCAGCAGCTTTTCCAGCATGGCACGGGACTCGGGGTGCATCAGGTAGTGGTCCCGGCTGCGCTGGTAATACTCCCAGGCCGAGGCGTCGGTGTACCGGTCCCCCAGATAGATCTGGCTGGCGGCCACCCGGTCGCAGACCATCTCGCAGATGTACCGCAGGGGGATCTTCATCCCCACCAGGCCGGTCTTGCCCCCGCCGTAGTCGATCCAGTATTCCAGATGGTGCTTGTTGCGGCCCTTGTGGTGCAGCCAGGCCGCCGTGTAGCCTTTGGCCTGGCGTTCGGCCTCGTTGGGGCTGTGGTCGCCCTGGTAGTAGATGCACCCCGGGATGAACTCGGTGGGGCTGTACTTGCTCAGGTCGTGGGCCAGGCCCTGCCGGTACAGCCCGCAGGCAAAGCAGTACTTCATGACCAGCAGCTTGTGGTGGGTGATGGTGTCAAAATGCCCCCGGATGTTCATGCCCTTCACTCCTTTTTGTATTTTTTCGCCTTGAAATTCCAGATTTCCCATTCCGGGCCGGAACGCCGCGCCCTGTTTTTACGTCCTGTAGCGCACCCGCAGCTCCCCCTCCTGCAGGGCCTTCAGGTCCGCGCTCTCGGAAAAGTCCTCCCGGTCCCGGGTGAGGCTGGGGTTGTAGTAGGGATCGTCCAGGATGTCCTCCCGGCCATGGCGGTCGTACAGGCGCTGCTGCTCGGCGGCAAAGCGCCGGACCTTGACCGGGTCCTTGTCGTCGCCGCCGCGGCTCTTGCTCTCGTGGTGGCGGAGCCAGGCGTAGGGGGTCCACAGGATATGGTACCCGGCGTCCCGCACCCGGAGGCAGAAGTCCACGTCGTTGAAGGCCACCGCAAAGCCCTCGTCCAGGCCGCCCACGGCGTCCCAGACGCTGGTCCGGACCAGCATGCAGGCCCCGGTCACGGCCGAGAGGTCCTGCACGGTGGCGGCCCGGAACATATAGCCGCTGCCGCCCCGCTTTTTGTACTTGTGGCTGTGGCCGGCGTAGCCCCCCAGCCCGGTGATCACCCCCGCGTGCTGGATGGTGTCGTCGGGGTAATAGAGCATGGCCCCCGCCACCGCGCCGCCCCCCGGCCGGGCGCACTGGCGCAGCAGTTCGGTCATCCAGTCCCCGTCGGTGACCTCCACATCGTTGTTCAGCAGCAGCAGGTACTGGCCCGAGGCGTATTTCCGCCCAAAGTTGTTGATGGCCGAAAAATTGAACCCCTTGCCCGGATACCGGACCACCCGCAGCCCGTCGTACCGCTGCAGCGCCTGCTTGTAGTAGGCGAAGGTCTCGGGCTGCTCGGAGTTGTTCTCGATGACGATGACCTCGTACCGCTCCCACAGGGTGCGGGCGTACAGGCTGTGCAGGCACTTTTCCAGGTCGTCCACATGGTCCTTGCTGGGGATCAGGACGCTGACTTTGGGCTCGCCCTCGATCTCCCACTTCACCCGGTAGGTGCTGGGGAACAGGCCGTCCTCCACCGTGCCTTTCCGGCCGGTGCGGGCCAGATGGTCCGCAATGGCCCGCCTGGCCGCCGCGGCCACATAGGGCTTGGCGTCCGCCCCGCCGGAGGTGGACCCGGCGTGCACCCGCCAGTAGTACAGCACCTGGGGCAGATGGGCCGCGCCCCCCACTGCTTCAGCCAGGCGGAGGAACAGGTCGTGGTCCTGGCTGCCGTCGCATTCGCTCCGCTCGCCCCCCAGCTGCAGGAACAGCTCCCGCCGGAACACCGCCAGATGGCAGATGTAGTTGCAGCACAGCAGGTAGTCGGGGGCGTAGTCGGGCTTGAAGTGGGCGGTGATGGGCCGGCGGATGTCTTTTTCAAACAGGGCCTCGTCGCTGTACAGGAAGCCGTCGGGGCTGCCCGCCGCCCGCAGGTCCAAAATGGCCTGCCCCATCGCCGCCATGGCGTGGGGAGCCAGCACATCGTCGTGGTCGGCCAGGGCCAGATATTCCCCGTCCGCCAGCTCCGCGGCCGCGTTGGTGTTGGCGGCGATGCCCCGGTTTTCGATCTTTTTGTATACGATCTGTTGATACTTTGCCTGGTATTCCCGGACGATCTGCCCCACCTCGGGGTGCTTCTCGTCCGATGCGTCGGCCAGGCACAGCTGGCCGTTGGGGGCCGTCTGCCCCGCAAACGAGTCCAGAAACGCCCGCAGGTACGCCGGCGGGGTGTTGTACAGCGGGGTCAGGATGCTGATGGAGGGCAGGCCGCAGCTGGCCCGCGTAGCGCCGGCGTAGCGGGCCCGCTGGGCCTCCAGCACCTTTTTGGCGGGCAGGTAGCGCGCCTTTTTGCCCAAAAAGCGCCGTTTGACAAAGCCGGCCGTCCGCCTGGCCACATCGGGCAGGCCGTCCTCCCGGGCCACTGTGACGGCATAGCGGCACAGCTCCCGCATCCGTTTGACTTGCTGGTTCATGCGCATTTCCCTTTCGTCCCGGGGGCGCCGGTCACGCCTGGCCCCGCTGCACCGCCTTGTAGGCGTCGCAGACGGTCCGGGTGTCGCCGTTCATTTTCAGGCGGCCGTGGCTCAGCCAGGCCACCTTGGTGCACATCCGCTCGATCTGCTCGATGGAGTGGGAGACCAGGATCACGGTGGTGCCCCCGGCCATCAGCTCCTGCATCCGCTTTTCGCACTTTTGCTGGAACAAAAAGTCGCCCACCGCCAGCACCTCGTCCGCGATCAGGATCTGGGGCTTGGTGATGGTGGCGATGGCAAAGCCGATCCGGGCCACCATGCCCGACGAGTAGTTTTTCAGCGGCACGTCCAGAAAGTTCTGCAGCTCGCTGAACTCCACGATCTCGTCAAACTTCTCGTCCAGGTACTTGGGCGAAAAGCCCAGCACCGTGCCGTTCAGGTAGATGTTTTCGCGGGCGGTCAGGTCCATGTCGAAGCCGGCCCCCAGCTCGATCAGGGGGGCGATGGTGCCCCGCACCACTACCTGCCCCCGGCTGGGCTTGTACACGCCGGCAATGGTCTTGAGCAGGGTGGATTTGCCCGACCCGTTCAGCCCCACCAGCCCGTAAAAATCCCCGGGCATGATGTCGAGGCTGACGTTTTTCAGGGCGTAGAATTCGTCGTAGTGCAGCCGCCCCTGGATCATGGCGAGGAAGTATTCCTTCAGGCTCTCATGCTTCTCGCTGGCCAGGTTGAAACACATCGAGACGTTGCGGATCTCGATGATGGGCTGGGTGTTGGGTGTGTCCATCGGTGTCGTATCCCCCTCTCAGATGTGCAGCACAAAGCGGTCCTGGGTGCGGCGGAACACCGCCACCCCCGCCAGCATCGAAAGCAGCGCGCACAGCCCGCACACTTCCACCATCCGCAGGTCCAGCGGGATGCCCCACATGACCGTGCGGCGGAAGCCGGTGATATACCAGTAGATGGGGTTGAGGGCGATCACCTGCTGCATGTTGAACCCGCCGATGGAAAAGGTCATCTGGGCCGGGTCGTAGAAAATGGCCGAAAAATACAGCAGCGCCGTGATAAACACGCTCCAGATGTGCTGGATGTCCCGGAAGAACACCGTCCCCGCCGCCAAAAACAGGGAGATGCCCAGGCTGAAGAAGAACAAGGTCACCAGGGGGTAAAACGCCTGGAACACCGTCAGGTGGAACGGGCTGCCGGTGAAGATCATCACCAGCAGCAGCGCCACAAAACTGAACACGCAGTTGACCATGGCAAAGCAGCATTTTTCCAGCGGGAAGATATACTTGGGGATATACACCTTTTTCAGCAGGGGGGCCGCATAGATGATGCTGCTCATGCTGGTGGAGGTGGCCTCGTTGAAGAAGTTGAACAGCAGCTGGCCGCACATCAGGAACACCGGGAAATTGTCGATGCCGCTGCCCCGCATATCCATCAGGCTGCTGAACACCGCCCAGTATACCAGGCACATCAGCAGGGGGTTCAGGACGCTCCACACCACGCCCAGGACGCTGCGGCGGTATTTGAGCTTGAAGTCCCGGCTGACCAGGTTATACAGAAGGTAACGGTAGCGCCAGAGGGCGCCCCACATTGCTTTCAGTTTCGCCACAGGGTTCACCACTTTTCAAAAAAGTCAAAAGTCTGCTGTGCAAAGGGGGTGTGCAGCTGGTCTTTGGCACTGGTCTTGTGCGGGCAGCCGCAGTCGGGCCATACCACGCCCACCGTGGGGTCGTCGTAAGGGATGCCCCCCTCGCTGGTGGGGTCGTAAACGTCGGTGCACTTATAGCAGAACTCGGCCACATCGCTCAGCACCAGGAACCCATGGGCAAAGCCCTCGGGGATATAGAACATCTTCTTGTTCTCCGCCGACAGGGTCACCCCCACCCACTTGCCAAAGGTGGCGCTGTGGGGGCGGCAGTCCACCGCCACGTCGTACACTTCGCCCAGGGTGACCCGCACCAGCTTGCCCTGGGTGTGCTGCTTCTGGAAGTGGAGCCCCCGCAGCACGCCCCGGCTGGAGCGGCTCTGGTTATCCTGTACAAATTCCCGGTCGATGCCGGCGGCCGCAAAGTCCCCCTTTTTGTAGGTCTCCATGAAATAGCCGCGGTCGTCGCCGAACACCTCCGGCTCGATGACCACCACGCCGGGGATCTCGGTCTGCGTAAAAGTGAACTTACCCATCGTTTTTACCTCTCTGTCTTTGTATTGGATTGGGATATGCTACGGATTCAAATACCGTTTTGGATACCGTCCGGACCGTCCGGGCCGGCCCTGCCGGCGCGCGCGGCGGGGCCCCGCCTGCGCCCATACCAGAGGGCGCCGGCCCCCGCCAGCACGACGGCCGCCGCCGACACCCCCAGGATCAGATGGAGGTAGCCCGCCGGTTCCACATCGGCCGCCGCCGGGTGGATCTGCCCGCGGCTGCTTTCCAGCAGGGCGTCCAGCCCCCGGGCCTGCAGGGGCACACGGACGCTGGCCGCCTCCTGCACGCCGCTGCCGGGCACGGTGTACACCGCCCAGCCTTCCAGCCTGTCGCCCAGGGTATACACCTCGGGCAGCTCGACGCTGAGGGCCACGTCCGAAGCCTGCATCCCTGCCGCCAGGGGCAGCCGGACGCCGGGCGCATCCAGGCTCAGCTCGCCCAGGGCGCCGCCCCCGCCCTGCACCGTCACGCTGGCCGCCCCCTGGGCCGGCGGGATCTCGGTATAGCCGGTCCAGGTGGAAAAGGCGTAGTCCAGCAGGGCGCGGACGTCGGCGTAGCGGTCGGTCTTGCTCTCGCTGCGCATGGTGACGCAGATCACCCGGACCCCGTTTTTTTCGGCCAGGCAGATGTAGGTCTGCCGGGCGATGTCGGTGTAACCGATCTTGGAGCCCAAAATGGTGGGCTCGTGGAACATGCTGGACCCGATCCGCATCGAGTCCTGCTGGGAGAAATAGCGGGTCACCGGCTGCAGATTGGTGGGCTGCATGATATACATCTCGTTGTTGGTGAACAGCTGCTCAAAGCCCGGCTGGGTCAGGGCCCAGCGCAGGATGGTCGCCATGTCGTAGCAGCTGGTGTAGTGGTCGTCGTCGCTGATGCCGTGCGGGTTGGCAAAGTGGGTGTGCTGCAGCCCCAGCTCGGCGGCCTGGGCGTTCATGGCGGCCACCCCGTCCGCGATGGACCCGCCCCCGAAATATTCCGCCAGGGCGTTGGCGCCGTCGTTGGCGCTGGCCATCATGGTGGCGTACAGCAGCGCCTCCAGGGGCACCTGCTCCCCCTCCAGCAGGGCGATGTGGCTGGAATCGGTGCCCACCAGAGAGTAGATGTCCTCGTGGCTGACGGTCACCATCCCGCTCCAGTCCCCCTGGGCCTTTTCGCAGGCCAGGCCCAGGGTCATCACTTTGGTGATGGAGGCGGGGTGCAGCTCCTCGTTCATATTCTGCTGGGCCAGCACCAGGCCGCTCTCCGCATCCATGATGCAGTATGCCTCGGTGGCCGCCAGGGCCGGGCCCGCCGCCGACGCCGGCAGCGCCAGCGCCACGGCTGCCAGCAGCAGGGCCAGCGCGGCCCAGGCCCGGGTCAGTCGTTCTTTCATGGTTCCCTCTTCCCGGCAGGGCCCGCCCCGCCGCTTTTTCTGAATCCAGGGTGTATCTGAGAAGTCAAAAATGCTGGGATATTCGCCCAAAAGCGCCAGATGCAAGGCGCATGAGCGCTGCACTCCTTTGTGGAATGCAAGCGAATGCAACGCGGCAGATGGGGCTTTTGGGTAGAATAGAACAGCGTTGGGGAGTTTTCAGATACACCCTAGTATTATAGTATAGCACACTTTTTATGGAGGGGAAAGAGGCCTTTGCAGCAAGACCGGCTGGATCTGCCGCCCCTCCAGCGCCGCCGCCAGGGTCTCGGGCACAAGGGTGAGGTCGGCCTTCAGGCTCTGGGGCTTGTGGACGGGGTCGTCCTGGGCAAAGGGGACAAAGTAAAAGTGTTTGCGCTGCATCAGGCGGGCGATGTTCTCCCCCGAGGCCCCCAGCCCGTCGTTGGTGGACACCGCCACCACCACCGGCCGACCGGCCCGCAGCAGGCTTTTGGCCGCCAGGGCCACCGGCGTGTCCGACAGGCCCGCCGCCAGCCGGGCCAGCGTCGCGCCGGTGCAGGGCGCGATGACCAGGGCCTGGGCCAGCCCCTGGGGGCCCAGGGGCTCGACGGCGGTCAGGGTATCCAGCACCGGCCGGCCCGCAGCCGCTTCCAGCCGGGCTTTCCAGCCTGCCGCAGGCCCGAACCGGGTGTCGGTGGCCGCCGCCGCAAAGCTCATGACGGGCAGCACCTGCCACCCCAGCGCCGCCAGCCGGGCCGCCTGGGGCACCGCCGCCTCAAAGGTACAAAAACTGCCGCACAGGGCAAAGGCCAGGCTGCCCTTGTGTTCCCCGTTCATCCAACCGCCTCCCTTTCTTCCATGATGTGCAGCACCGTCTCGGCCAGATAGGCCCCGGCGCTGTCCGGGGCGCACCGGGCCGGCAGCCCGGAGGCCAGCAGGGCGGTGTGGCCCAGCGCCGCGGCGGCGGCAAAGTCGGTGCCGCCCGGCGCGCTGGCCAGGTCCACGATCAGGCTGCCCGGGCGCAGCGCCGCCAGCACCGGCCCCGTCAGCACCGGCGCGGGGATGGTGTTGACCGCCGTGTCAAAGCCGGGAGCGGCCGCCGCCAGCTCTTCCAGAGGGAGGGCGGCCCCGCCCCGGCTGCGGGCCAGGGCCCGCTGGGCCGGGCTCCGGGCCCCGACCGTTACCCGGGCCCCCAGGGCCGTCAGACGGTCGGCCACCGCCTGCCCTACCCGGCCGTACCCCGTCACCAGCACCGGCGCATCCCACAGGGTGCGGGTGCGCCGGGCCAGCAGGATGCCGATGCACCCTTCCGCCGTGGGGACGGCGTTGCAGACAGCCAGCTCCTCCCGGGCGAAGCAGTCGACCCACTCAAGCCCCAGGGCGGCCGCGGCCGCCGGGGCCTTGCCCCCCAGCAGGAGGGCCCCGGGCTTAGCCCGGCGCAGGAGGGCCGTCAAGCGGGCTTCGTCCATGGCCAGCGGCACCGGGAACAGGACATAGTCCGCCCCGGGGACGGCCTCGGGGCCTCCCACCCGGCGCCCGGCTGCCGCCAGCGCCCGGGCGGCGGCCGCCTGCCGCCGGTCCTCCCCCACCACTGCGATCGTTCGTTCCGGCATGCTGCATCCCTCCCACGCCCCAGACTATGCGGCAGGGGCAGGGGGTGTGCCTGTTTTGCCGGCGCAAAAAAATCCCGCCCGGATGCGTGCGGCATCCGGACGGGACGGTGGGATCGTCCGCAGCGCGCTGCGGGACGCGCTTATTTCAAATACCGTTCCACGGCCCGGGCCACGATGCCGCCCAGCAGGCCGCTGACCAGGAACTCGGCCACCCCCTGCACCCCCACCAGCAGCGCCACAAAGACCAGGGGATTGGCCGCGCCGTTGGCGGCCACCAGGCCCTGGACGTAATCGCACTGGTAGAAGAACAGGACGATGTAGCCCATAAAGAACAGGGTGTTCAGCCCGGGGGCGCACATGGCGCTGACGATGCAGCTCCAGGTGCCTTTCCGGTCCAGGCGGCGCAGGGCCTCATAGATCAGGCCCACGCACAGGCCCATCAGCAGCCGGGTGCCCACGCAGAGGATCAGGGTGTGGAAAAAGCTGACCTGCAGCAAAGCGCTGGTCATGGCCGAGCCGCCGGTCAGGGCATCGTAAAAGCTGACCGCCCCGAACACGCCCCCCAGGATCGTCCCCGCCAGCGGGCCCATGGTGATGGCGCCCACCGCAATGGGCAGGGTCAGGAAACTCATATAGAGGGGGCCCATGGGCACGCTGCCCAGGCCAATGGCTTTCATGACCAGCTCGATGGCGACCAGCAGCGCCAGCCGGGTCATGGCTTTGAGATCGGTACGTTGATTCATGATAAACCTCCTGCTGCCGTTCCGTCCCATATGCCGGATACGGCGCATCAAATCCAAACCCACCCTCCACCCTTTTATGGTGTCCCCCCTGCCGCTGCGCGGCATCCCCCCTTCGGGGGGAACATACGGCAGGGCACGGGGAATACCGGGAGGGGAGTTTTGACGTTCAAAATCTCGAGGTACTGTTTACTTGTCGCAGGGGAATTTGATCCCCGCGGTCTGCCGCGCGGCGGTGAGGACCCGGCTGACGGCCAGCGAGGTCTCCAGCATGCCGCTGCACAGCTCCTGGTCGCCGGTGGCGATGGCGTGGGCGATCACCTCGAACTCGGCGGCGCAGCGGGGGCGCTTGCCGTTCAGGGAGAAGTGCTCTTCCCGGCCGTCGTTGAGGTGGAGGGTCACCGGGCCGCAGAAATTGGCGGTGCTCTTTTGCAGCAGATAGCCCCGCGTCCCCTGGATGACATACCGGGGCGGGGCGGCGCAGTCCTTGGCGGCGATGCTGACCGCCTTGAACGAGCGGTAGTCCATGGTCAGGATGCCGCTGGTGTCGATGCCCCGCTCCAGGTTGGCGGCGTAGTGGACCTGCTGGGGCTCGCCAAACAGGCCCACGATGTAGCTGACGTTGTACACCCCCAGGTCCATCAGGGCGCCGCCCGCCTGCTGCGGGTCGAACACCGGGGCCGTCTGCCCCGCACAGAACCCGTCGTACCGGCTGGAATACTGGCTGAAATTGCACTGGACCAGCTTCACCTGCCCCACCCGGGGCAGCAGCTGGCGCAGCTTGCGGTAGTTTTCCAGGTACTGGGTGGTCACCGCCTCAAAGAGGAAGCAGCCTTTCCGGTGGGCCAGACCGGCCAGGGCCGCCGCCTCGCTGGCGCAGGGGGCCAGGGGCTTTTCCACAATGACGTGCCGGCCGGCCTCCAGCGCCGCCTTGGCGTAGGAGGTATGCAGCAGGTTGGGCAGGGCGATATAGACCACGTCCACCGCCGCCAGCAGCTGGCCGTAGTCGGTGACGTGGAGCGGCACGCCGTACTGGGCGCAGAGGGCGGCGGCCTTGTCCGCGCTGCGCTGGGTGCTGCACAGCGCAGCCACCTCAAAAGCCCGGCAGGACGCCAGCCAGGGCAGGAACTCCTGCACGATCTTGCCGCTGCCCACAATGCCTAATTTCATCCCGCGTTCCTCCTTTTCATGGCCGGAGGCTCGTCCCGGCGGCCGCGGCGGCGCTCCTCCCGGCGGAAAGGCTCGCGGCGCTTTTCGCCGCGGCGGTCCTCCTCCGGGCCGGGGCTGAAGCGGCGGCTGTCCCCGCGGCGGGCGGGTTTGCTGTTCAGCTCGTACAGCAGGGCCAGGCCTTTCAGCATCAGCTCGGGGTCATAGGTCAGGGGGTGGCGGCACAGGGGCGCCACGTATTTGGCCAGCCCGCCGGTCAGCACCAGGGTCACCGGGCTGCCCAGCTCTTCTTCGATGCGCTGGGTCATCCCGTCCAGCAGCACCGCCGTGCCCATCACCGAGCCTGAGAGCATACACTCCGACGTGGTGGCGCCGATGGCGTGCCGGGGGCGGGCCAGGTGGATCTGGGGCAGCTGGGCGCAGCGGTCCCCCAGGGCCCGCAGCCCGGTGGACAGCCCCGGGCAGATCACCCCGCCCCGGAACACCCGGTCCCCGTCCACCACGTTGAAGGTGGTGGCGGTGCCCAGGTCCACGGTGACCACCGGCAGCGGATAGTTGGCCGCGGCGTAGGCCGCATCCGCGATGCGGTCCTTGCCCACGGCCTCGGGGTCGGGCACCCCCATGGTCAGCCCGGTGCGGATGGCGGGCCCCACGATCACCGGGTCCCGGCCGGTGTAGTGCCGGGCGCAGGCAGCCAGCGCGCCGGTCAGCTGGGGCACCACGCTGGTCAGCACAGCCCCCTCGAACCACACCTTGCGTTCAGGGTTGCGCCGCCGCGAAAAGATGCGCTCCATCTCGGCGCGGTACTCGGCCGCGGTGCGGGTGCGCACCGTGTCCATGTGGGCCACAAAGCATACACGTCCGTCCTTGATGCCCCCCAGGGCGACGGTGGTGTTGCCTATATCGATGGCTAAGATCATGTTGTCAGAAAGCCTTTCGGCCCCTCCTTTCACAATGCAGGCCGCGCACGGTGCGCAGCCCGTCTTGGTCGCTTTATTTTACCGCATTTTGACGTAAGTTACAAGGGGGAGAAACAAACAATGCGGGGTCAGCCTTTCGGCCGACCCCGCAGAGGGACCCTATCTTTCGTGACGCAAAGTTCTTTTGTTTTGGTGCGATCAACAACAGAAGGAATAATTGGTGTTTTACTCCTTTTTGTCGTCACATGAAAAGGGTGGAGCATTTGAACCAACAGGGTTTGACGCCTGCCAGCTCCTTATATCAATCCCGGTTATGGTGCGACCGGAACTGTTATAAGTACGTTTTGATTAGACGCGGGCGATGTTGACAGCCACAAAGGTCAGGCTCTTGCCGTGGTCAGCAGTCAGAGTGATGGTGTCAGCAGCAACAGACATGGTGTAGTCGTAGTCGGTGTTCATAGAGTGGCCACCAACATCCACGAAGTCACCAGGCAGGTCAAAGTCATCTTCCAGCCACTCAACCTCACTGTTGATAATGTCAGCAACTTCATCCATAACGGCGTTCATTTCCTTGCCACCATCGGCAACAAACAGCATAGAAATATTCAGGCTGGTGCTATTGTAGTTGTTAACATTAGGGTCCAGCACATTGAAAGTATTGCCCACGCCCTGGCCAATAGTATTCTCAGCGTCCATGGTGTCGATCAAACTGACAGCAGCACGACGAATGGAGCGAGGAGCAGCGCCCCAGTTCCAATCGTTGACCAGCGCAGTAGTGCCGAACCAACCACCATCGTCATAAATACCAGCAATAGTACCATCAGCAGCATAACCCATGGCAGTCTGCAGAGCCTGGTTCACAATGTTGCTATCCTCAGGGGTGACTTTCTTCTGGCCAGAAGTAGACAGATGGCTGTGCAGCATCTGGGAGTAGCCAGAAACCTGGTTGTCGTCATCGCCGTTGTTGACGGGGGGCTGCTGCTCGTTGATGGTGCTGCCGCAGGCGGTCAGCATGGAGACAGCCATGACACCGGCCAGCATCAGGGAAGCAATTTTCTTGAGCTTCATAATGAATTTTCCTCCTTATGGTGTATAAAAGATAGAGACCCAAAACAGGTTGAAAGGAAGGTCCTTTCCTTTCAAAGGCATTATAGCATACCCCCCCGGTGTCAA
>HHCFJ05603__coassemble_497_pt1 | contig 23792 bp, 25 predicted proteins | sample HHCFJ05603__metabat2_low_PE_003 | metagenome-assembled genome bin HHCFJ05603 | reverse complement strand
ATTTCCCTGTATGTGTCCCGTCCATCCGCGCATGTCGGCTGGACGGGACTTTTTTAGTTCTCCCAGGCGAGCAGCTTTTTCCGGCGGGCGAGGTAGTAGCCCAGGCCGGCGGCGTCGGCCAGCGCCCAGCCGATGGGCACCGACCACCAGATGCCGGTGACCCCCAGGGGGGTGGCGGACAGGAGATAAGCCAGGGCCACCCGGGTGCCCAGGGAGATGACGGTGAGGACCACGCTCATCCCCGGCTTGCCGAGGGCGCGGTAAAGGCCGTAGAGGAGGAACAGGCAGCCGATGCCGCAGTAGAAAGCCCCCTCGATGTGGAGGTACAGGACCCCTTCGGCGATGACGGCGGCCTCCCCCGCCTCCACGAACAGGCCCATCAGCGGCGCGGCGAACACCCAGACCAGGGCGGACAGCACCACCCCGAAGCCCATCGAAGCGGCCACCGCCCCTTTCAGGCCGGCGCGGATGCGGCCGGACTGTTTGGCGCCGTAGTTCTGGGCGATGAAGGTGGAAAAGGCGTTGCCGAAGTCCTGCACCGGCAGATAGGCGAAGGAGTCGATCTTGACCGCCGCCGCAAAGGCCGCCATGATGGTGGGCCCGAAGCTGTTCACCAGGCCCTGCACCATCAAAATGCCCAGGTTCATCACCGACTGCTGGATGCAGGTCAAAAAGGAATAGCTGGCCACCTCCCGCAGGCAGGCGGCCCGGATGTGCAGGTGCCGGCCCAGGCCCCGGAACTCGCTGCGGCGGGCCAGGGTATAGAGCAGGATGCCGATGCCCGAGACGTACTGGGAGATGACGGTGGCTTCGGCGGCGCCGGCCACACTGCGCCCCAGCCCCAGGACGAACCACAGGTCCAGGACGATATTCAGCAGCGCCGACACCGCCAGAAACGCCAGGGGCACCACGCTGTTGCCCACCGCCCGCAGGAAGGAGGCGAAGTAGTTGTACAAAAAGATGGCCGGGATGCCGGTAAAGATAATGGCCAGATAGCTGCGCATCAGCCCCCAGACCTGGTCCGGCACCTGCAGAAAGACCCGGATCAGGTCCAGGCAGGCGAAGGACGCCGCGTTGAGCACCACCGTCACCACGGCGATCAGGACAAAGGAAGAGACCAGGCTCTCCCGCAGGCCCTCCCCGTCCCGGCGGCCGAAGTGCATCGAGAACAGCGCCCCGCTGCCCATGCACAGACCCAGAAGGATAGAGGTCAAAAAGGTCATCAGGGTGTAGGAAGAGCCGACGGCCGCCAGCGCGTCGGTGCCGACGAACCGGCCGACGATCAGGGTGTCGGCGACATTGTAGCACTGCTGCAGCAGATCCCCCAGGATCATGGGGATGGCAAACAACAGCATCGAGCGCATGACCGGCCCGCGGGTCAGGTCCTGATTCATACAGATTCATCTCCAAATCGAAAGTTGTATCTTACGTTTCGAAACCATTATAGCGCTGCCGCTCCCCGGTGTCAACCCGGTAGGCCCGCCGGCCCCGGGCTGCGGGCGGGTTGGCTGTTTGCTTTTTGCCCCGGCGGTGGTATACTGGGGGCGAACGATACGACAAGGGGGCTTTTGCCATGTTTTTGGAGGGTCTGGACGCGCTGGATCAGCGCATCGTCCAGCTGCTGATCGAAAACGCCCGGATGTCCTACTCCGACATCGGGCAGGCGGTGGGCATCTCGCGGGTGGCGGTCAAGGCCCGCATCCAGGCGCTGGAGCAGCGAGGCGTCATCGAGGAGTACACCACCATCATCAACCCGCAGAAGATCAGCGGCGCGGTCAGCTGCTATTTCGAGATCGAGACACGGCCCGACACCCTGGCCGAGGTGACGGACCGCCTGGCCGCCAACGAGACAGTCACCCAGATCTACCGGGTCACCGGCAAGGACAAGCTCCACGTCCACGCGGTGGCGGCTTCCAGCGAGGAGATGGAGCGGCTGATCCGGGAGGTGATCGACCCGCTGCCCGGGGTGGTCAGCTGCAGCTGCAACATCATCCTCTCCCGCATCAAGGACATCAAAGGGCTGCGGCTGTAGACCCGCCCACCCGCCCCCAGCGGAAGTCCCCCCGCGGCTGCGCCGCCGCCCCCGTTGGGGGCCGTCCCGGCGGGGGGCGTTCCTCTGTGCTGGCTGCAAGGCGGCGGAACCGTTTCAAGGAGTCCCCCCTCAGCCGCCTGCGGCGGCAGCTCCCCCGCTGGGGGAGCGCCGGGCCCTTTTGCCCGGCCGGACACGGGATGTCCGGCGGCCGGAGAGGCGTCTCCCGGCCTGTGTCCTTGCCGGAAAGGCCGCCGTGCGGTATGCTGAACGTGAAAGGAGACGGCGTCATGGATCAGAAAAAGATCGGGGCCTTCCTCAGAGCCCTGCGGGCCGAAAAGGGCCTCACCCAGGAACAGCTGGCGGAAAAGATGCTGGTATCCAGCCGGACGGTGTCCCGCTGGGAGACCGGCGCCAACCTGCCCGACCTGAGCGTCCTTTTGGAGATCGCGGATTTTTACGGCGTCGAACTCCGGGAACTGCTGGACGGCGAAAGGAGGACGCATACGATGGAAGGATCGACGAAACAGGATACCCGCGACACCCTGCAGATCGCGGCGGGGTATTCCGCCGAGGTGAACCGGCGGATCACCCGCAACCTGAACTGGATGGCCTGGCTGGGAGTGGCGGCGTTTGCCCTCTACGGGGCGCTGGAGGTCTGTGGCCTGGCGGCGGAGGGCTGGACGATGAATCTGGCGGACTTTGCCCTCGGGGGAGCTTTCGGCATCCTGCTGGGGCTGGCCCTGATGACCGGGCCGGCCGGCAGGCTGTTGTTCTGCCTGAAACGAAAGCTCCTGGGAAAAGCGGACCCGGAAGCGGAGGAAGGCTGACCCCCTCCCCCGGCGCACAAAAAATCAGGACACAGAGAAGGTGCGAGGGCACCGGTTCTGCGTCCTGTTTGTTTTGATTGAAAGGGGACGGGAGAGGCTTTACGCCTGGATCTCCTTGACGGTGGAGCGCTGGATCACCCAGTCGGCGGCACGGCGGATGGCCTCGTTGCGCCGGAAGGCCCGCAGGTCGGTCTTTTCCTTGACCTCCTCCAGGGTCTTTTTGGCCATTTCGGCCCGCTGGGCCAGCTGGGCGTCCACCTCGGCGTCGGTGGGCATCAGCCCTTCGGCCCCGGCGATCTGGAGCAGGGCCATCCGGGCGCGGGTGTTCCGCTCGGCCACCTTGCGGACGGTGGCCTTGAACTCGTCCCGGGTCTGGTGGACCTGGCCCAGGTACTTGTCCAGGCTCATCCGCTGCATCTGCAGCTGCTGCTGGAAGGACTGCATCTCGGCGTGGTAGGCATTTTCCACCAGGATGTCGGGCAGCTCGCCCTCGGCGGCGTCGGCCAGCATCATCAGGATCTGGTTGCGGGCGTGGTTGACGGCGGCGGTCCGCTTGCGCTTGGCCAGCTGGTCGTGGATCTGGGCGCGGTATTCCTCCATGGTGTCCACCTTGCCCGCCTTCTTGGCAAAGTCGCTGTTCAGGGCCGGCAGCTGGCGGATGCACACGTCGATGATCTTGACCTTGAAGGTGGCCTCTTTGCCGGCCAGGTCCTTGGCGTGGTAGGAGGCGGGAAAGGTGACGTTCAGGTCGAACTCGTCCCCTGCCTGATGGCCGACGATGCCTTCCTCAAAGCCGGGGATCATCCGGCCGCGGCCCAGCTCGATGGCCTGCTTGGTGGCCGAGCCGCCGGGGAACGGCTCGCCGTTGACATAGCCGGTGTAGTCCATGTGGACGATGTTGCCCTTGACCGCCGGGCCCTTGTGGGGCACCAGCTCGGCAAAGCCGGCGCGGCGGCGCTCGATCACCCGGTCCACCTCCTTGTCGGTGGTGGCGGGGATGGTGCAGCTGACCTCAAAGCCCTGGGTCTTGCCCAGCACGAAGGTGGGCTGCAGGGCGACGGTGGCGGTGGCCACGAAGCCGTCCTCTTTTTTCACGCTGACCAGGTCGTAGCTGGGCTCGTCCACCGGGGTCAGATCGTGGTCGGCCAGGGCCTTTTCGTACAGGCCGGGGACGTCCCGGTCCATCAGGTCGTTGATGGCGTCGTACCAGAACACGTGCTCGCCGCGGTCGGCCTCGATCTGAGCGCGGTCGGCCTGCCCCTTGGCAAAACCCTTGATCGTAAAGGTATCCCGCGTGCGCTCATAGACAGCCTCGGCGGCCTCCTCCAGCTCGGCGGCCGAGGCGCTGAAGGTCATTTTGCAGACGTTCTTTTCAGGCGTTTCTACACTTACCAGTTTCATGTCGATGTTACCCTCCGTGCGGCCCCATGCGGGCGCGATGTAGTCAATTTAAAATTATTATAGCACATTCGGCGCAAAAGCGGTATAATAAAATTGGATTTTTCTGCGGGCAGGCCTCTCTGCCCGCCCCAATTTGCAGCGAAAGGCTAGGTTTTGCACGCGATGCGCCTGTTTGACGTCCTGGGGCCGGTCATGATCGGCCCTTCCTCCAGCCATACCGCCGGCGCGGCCCGCATCGGCCGGACGGCCCGCCAGCTTCTGGGCGAGGCGCCTGTCCGGGCCGACATCGGGCTGTACGGCAGCTTTGCCACCACCGGCCGGGGCCACGGCACCGACCGGGCCATTGTGGCCGGGCTGCTGGGCATGAAGCCGGACGACCCCCGCCTGCCCGACAGCTTTGCCCTGGCCCGGGAAGCGGGGCTGGACTTTGCCATCCACCCGGTGGAGCTGCGCTCCGCCCACCCCAACACCGCCGTCCTGGCCCTGGAAGGGCCCACCCGCCGGCTGAACCTGTCCGCCGCCTCGGTGGGGGGCGGACGCATCCGGGTCACCTCCATCGACGGGGTGGCCGCCGATTTTGGCGGGGACGCCAATACCCTCATCATCCACAACGACGACACCCCCGGCTGCATCGCCGAGGTGGCGCTGGCGCTGGCCCGGCGGCAGATCAACGTGGCCTCCATGCAGGTGTTCCGCTCGGCCCCGGGGGGCGAGGCGGTGATGGTGCTGGAATGCGACAGCCACATCCCCGCCCCGCTGGAGTTCCAGCTGACGGCTGTGCCGGGCATCCGCAAGGTCACCTGCCTGAATGTGGACGACGAAGCATAGAAAGGACCCGGACCATGGAATACAGATACGATACCCAGCTTTTGATCGACGGCTGCCGCGTGGGCGAGGATGCCGTCAACGACTATATCCGCAGCCACTTTGCAAGCGACTGCCTGCTGACCGTTGGGGATGAGGACACCCTCAAGCTCCATTTCCACACCAACGAGCCCTGGCGCGTGCTGGAATACTGCGCCGGCCTGGGGGAGATCTACGACATCATAGTGGAAGATATGGACCGGCAGGCGCGGGGCCTGCGGGGCTGAAGGGAGGAGCGCGTATGTCCTTTTTATCCTGTGCCGAGATGCTGGCCTATGCCCACGAGCAGGGCTGCACCCTGGCCCAAGCGGTGCTGCGCAGCGACCTGGCCGAGAGCCGCCTGACCGAAGAGGCCAGCCGGGCCGAGATGCGGCGCCTGTGGCAGGTGATGCAGGCCACCAGCCGGGACTATGAGCCGGGCCGCCGCAGCCGCAGCGGCCTGGTGGGCGGGGACGCCGCCAAAGTGGAGCAGGCGGCCGCCCAGGGCCGGCTGCTGGGCGGCGACTACCTGGCGGCGGTGACGGCGGAAGCCCTCAAGACCGCCGAGTGCAACGCCTGCATGAAGCGGATCGTGGCGGCCCCCACGGCGGGCAGCTGCGGGGTGCTGCCGGCGGTGCTGCTGCCCCTGGCCCGGGCCGGCGAGGCCGGCGACGAGGCGATCTGCGAGGCGCTGTATGTGGCGGCCGGCTTCGGGCAGGTGATCGCCGCCCGGGCCACCCTGGCCGGGGCCGAAGGCGGCTGCCAGGCCGAGGTGGGGGCCGCCAGCGCCATGGCCGCCGCCGCCCTGTGCTACCTGAAAGGGGGCACCCCCGCCGCCTGCGCGGCGGCTGCCGCCATGGCCCTGGGCAACCTGCTGGGCCTGGTCTGCGACCCGGTGGCCGGCCTGGTGGAAGTGCCCTGCGTGAAACGGAACGTGGTGGGCGCAGTGAACGCCGTGGCCTGCGCCAACATGGCCCTGGCCGGCATCGACAGCGCCATCCCCTGCGACGAGGTGATCGACGCCATGGGCCGGGTGGGGCTGCAGCTCTCCCCCGACCTGCGGGAGACCGGCCTGGGCGGCCTGGCCGCCACCCCCACCGGCCGGGCCATCGCCCGCCGCCTGGCCGCCGAGGCCGGCGGGGTCTGAACCGGCCTTCCCGGCCCGCTCTGCCCTCTTTCCGGCGCCTGCCGGGGACCCGCCAAAATTTTTTTCAAAAAACAGTTGACAAACGGCCCCGCAGATGGTAGAATATATCTCGTTCAGGACAGAACACAAACGGAACGTATGCGTTGGTAGCTCAGCTGGATAGAGTGACTGACTACGAATCAGTAGGCCGGGGGTTCGAGTCCCTTCCATCGCACCAAAATCCCACGAAGAATCGAAAGGTTCTCCGTGGGATTTTTGTTTTTGTGGTGCGGTAGGCTACTAAAATTCAACTTGCGTTCAACTCGATGGATCTTCTGCTTTTTTGTCAAAGACATCAGCCAGGATGTCGGCGCTTTTCTTGTCAGCCTGCTCCATGACATGGGCGTAGATATTGCTGGTGGTGCTCACCTGCGCATGGCCCAGCCGGGCAGAGACACTGACGCTGTCCATTCCTTTATAGAACAGCAGGCTGGCCATCGAATGCCGGAAGGCATGGGGATTGATATGAGGCAAACCATGCCGCTTGCTGAACCGGTCCAGCCAAGTGTTGACCGAATCCGGGTGCATGGGAGAACCGTCCTCCTGCGCAAAGAGAAAATTTTGATCCCGGTAGTAGTTTCCCAAGCGTTTGATCTCCACCTCCTGGCACTTCTTATATTGTCTGAGCAGTTCTATCGTCTGGGGCGGCAGCGCAATGGTGCGTTTGGACTTCTCTGTTTTGGGGGTGTCTTCATATAGGCCTACGCCGGGCACATACAGAACGTTGTTGTCAATGCGGATGGTACCTTGTTCAAAATCCACACGGTCCCATTTCAGGCCCATCAATTCCCCACGGCGGCACCCGCTCATCATAAGAATGGTGATCATGGTGCGCCATTTAATGTCCTCTTTTTCCAGGGCATCCTGGATTTTAATCAGTTCTTCTGGCTGGAAGTGGTTTACCTCTTTATGCTGTATTTTCGGCAGTGTAGCTCTTTTTGCTACATTCTGAACAACCAGCCCTTCCTTGACCGCATGTTCCAGCACCATCGAAATCATCCTGTGGTAGTGCTGGATGGTATTGGCCGAGAGGGTATTCACCTTCCGCTCTGTGATGAAAACTTCTTCCAACTCCATGTTCAATCCTTTACAGATGGCGAGAGCTTTCTTTACAGGAGTGGGATTCCCTTTCACAATGAGATAAACCGTATTGAGCGGCACACCAGAGCGCTCTGCCAGCTCCTTTCGGGTCATTCCCTTATTGTTTAAAATTGCCGGTAAGTTTTTGGCAACCGCCATATTCTGCTCTACGCCAGAGCCTTCTTCTTCCAGTTGCATATAGAACGCATTCAGATGGTCAGGCCGCAGATCTTTCAGCAGAATATGACCGATGGCCTTATATGTACGGGGAATGAGGTAACGATATCCTTTGAGAGTTGTCTGCTTTGTTCCTGATCGTTTTTTCAGTTCAAGAACGTAATCACAGTATTGGTCAAAACGTTGGCGGGCGTTTTCCAGCCTCCCTTCTTTCACTTCCTTTTCCAGGGTGGCGGCATAGGCCTCCGCCTTTTTGCGGGCACTCTTCTCACTCCAGGTCGGCTTGACCTCGAAGGTAGCGGTGAAGGGCTTGAGCTGTTTGCCGTCCGGTCCGCGTCCACGGAAGATGCGGATGGAATAGGAAATCAGTTTGCCGTCTTTATTCCGGCGCTCCTGTAAATTGGCCATTGAAAAAGTCCTCCTTATTTACTATCTTGGTAATAAAGAAAGGATCCCTGTCTGCGGACAGGCAGAGATCCTAGATGATGGCATATGTACGCGCGAAAAACGGAATGATCAAGCTGCTGGCGGGATGGGTTTGCAGCCGTTGGTGATAAAGGCGAGCACATCCTCATAGAGAACGAGCGCCTTGTTGCCGCAGCGAATAGAAGGAATCAAACCCTCTTTAATCCAGGCACGGAGAGCGGACTCTCCGATGCGGTAACCCTCTTCCTGAAGGCGGCGGTAGATCTCGTGGATGGACCCGCACTGGACAGGGCCGGTTGCATACTTACTCAGTTTCATAAGCATCCTCCTAAATGAACAACTCTGTTGACTTATATCAGATATCGCGTTTTCAATCATTTGGGATATCCGCTGTTTTTGCCGCTTTTTCCAGCGCCTCCAAGTCGAGCTTATAGACGCGCGGCAGCTTTGGACCGTTTCCTATATGTACCTGATATGTACTCTTTTCATTGGAGTATAAGATGTTATATAGGGTCAGGTTCTTTACAATATCGTTGATGTTGCAGTTTTGGTAACCTGGCTGCTGTCTAACGCAGGTTTCCAGTGCTGCTTTTCGCAAGCAAAGATAACCATCATCCAGATCGGCTCCATCCATCTGTGACAGCCTTTCTTCAAGCTTTTTCTTTTTATTGACGAGAGCGAATCTGCCCTTTTGGTATGCATTCCATAGAATTGCAGGGATGCTGGCCCGCTTTTGGTATGCGGCAAGCCGATTCAGATATAGCTGAGTCTCACTCCATGACCTGTTCAAAGCCGCATCGAGGCGATATTGGTATGTCTTCCGTTCTTCAGGCGGCATTCCTTCATTTTCTGCGGCGACCAACAGCAATTTGAACGCACAACGCAGTACCGTCAGATTGGTTCGGACACGCTGGTTATTACAGTTTTGAAGCACTGCTGGCGGGTCCTGCAATTCCTCCTTGATATGATAGAGGAAGTTATCCCCCTGGTTGACAAACGTACACAAGAAAGCGTGCGCCGCACTTCCAGATAGTGCCGGCGTACAGTTGTTTGGTAGATGCAGCTGCCTGGTAATTGGTATCAGAATGCAGCGCTCCACATCGGACGCTTTGCCGAAGAGAAGCTCCGCAGTGAACAGGATGCCACCGATACACTGTTGCTGGCTCAATTTTCCACCTGGATTTCTACTGATGGGGTTGCCGTTGGCCCCTTCGCGGATCAGCTGTCCAGAGAGTTCCATACGCTTTTCCTGCGATTTAGAACTTGCACTATATGCAATGTCATCTATAATCAGCAGTTGATCGCGGTGTATCGTCGTGAGTTCCCGTGTGGATGACAGCGTTGCCCCTGCATCAAAGAGGAGGGCGGGGCCTGCTTTGGGGTTATTTGCATATGCAAAAATACCTCCAAGCCTTTTTGCCGCAACCGTTTTGCCACAACCGTGTTCGCCATAGACCCAACCGACAGCTTGGAATTCGATGCCGCAACCCCGTATTGCGCTGAGGATCAGAGATAGATAGCTGTAAGATACGAGCAGATAGAGCTCATCCGGTTCGTTATAGATGCTATTCAGCAAGTGGGTCACGGGTTGTGCATTGTTGGTCCGAAGGAGCTTTAGTTTCTCTACCTGTGGGTCGATGACGTAACAGATCTGGGGATTGATCCCAATGGTCGTGTCTCCTTCTACCGCTACCCATGACTCGTTCGGCAGACGGTAGCATCCGTTCTTATCAAAGTACAAAGGAAGTTCGCCTTCCTTTTGCTGTTGGATGATGCTGCGTCTCAATGCCTCGCCGGCCTTCTTTTTTTCTTTTGCAGAGAGATCAGGCATGAGCTGAAGGCTCTCCATCAATTTTTTATAGCGGCAACATTCGTCCAGAGAAAGAACAGCTGTTTCATAGGACTTGCTGCCGATGTCGACAAAAATGATCGCGTGCGTAGATTCCCCATTGTATACGTTTCGGAGAGGAATCACAGCGATTTTTATCTCCGCTTTCGGGTTTTCATAGACCCAGTTCATCTGTGGTGGCCGCTTTGCGATGTTCATTTACTTCACCTCCCCCGACAAAGTGCTTTGAGCATCAGCCGGAGGGCTGCACTCTGTTTTCGGGTCGGCGTCATTCTGCGCGGTTGTCTTTAATTCTGCGATCCAGCGCATGGCGTTGATTAAACTTTGCTGGTCGCCGAACGACAGCTCTCGCTTGCGTTCCTTCGTCTTGCGCTTTTTGGCGGGGTGGTCCTGATGATAGGGGACAAGTGGTGTCTTCATGTTGCGTTACCTCCTGTGGTAGTTTTTAGTTCCAAGTTATACGGACAGTTTCATCTAAAACCATAATATTTTTGCGTTCTTTTGTCGTAAAATGAGCATTTGACAACAAAAAGGAGGCCTTGAAAGTAACACAAACAAACCCATATCGCTTGGAGCGATATAGCAAATTTGTTCGTGCTGCTTTCAAGGCCTCCGTATCACAACTTACTCTGAACCCAACCTGTGAAAATTGAGCGAGTCTAAGCAGAGCCATTTTTACGGTAATTGCTACCACACTAACATAGCAATGAACCGGATCTTAGGCGGTCTGAAAAGAACACATTTTATATGATTTTAGATGGTTTGCTTATCCTTCCCAAAAACCAGTCTTTCGACTGGAGATCCCTATCGGAATTTACTCGAGAAATAGGCAACTTCACACCAAGCATAGCCTGGTTTTAATCTGCACACAGGGCCCAACGTATAGGCATCCCAAAAAGAATACCACCTCACTACAAGGCATCAACCCGGGCATGTTTCCTGTAACCTTAGTTGGCAGAACTGCACTTTTCATACAGAAATTACGGAAGTGTTTTAGGACGAAGCAAACCTGCGCTCATGCATATAGCGCAAGTCTATATTACCACATATGGCCTTAATATGCAACCCATATGTTAATGTTTTTTTGCATTTTAAAAGTAGAGGGTGCCCCATGATTTTTATGGTACTATTATTTTTCAAAAAAATCTGGGCTTTCTGGGTCAAAATCCAGAAAGCCCAGATTTTTATCAAGCAGTTTCCAGCTTTTCTACCACTTCGCTCCCATTCATCGCCTCCATGAACTGTTTGGCGAAGGCTTTGGCGCTGGCAGCTTCTTCGGGACTGAGGGCGCTGACCGCCTCAAAGTGGAAGAGGGCGTAGGGCTTGCCGCCCCGACTGGTGGCTTTCTGCAGGGTGATCCGGGTGACCACGCCGTTCAGTGGAGTCAGTGAGCTGGTGAGCCGGGCCGCATACTTGAGGAACAGCCCCTTGCTGGTCACTGGAACCCGCACCAACAGGGGCAACACGTTGCCCGGCCGCAGCAGGAACAGCAATACCGACTCCTTGCAGGCCTTGGCACCCGTTTCCCCGTCTTTCGAGCCATAGTCGTTGAAGGGGCAGTGAGCGCAGGCCTTGCCGTCCTCTGAGACAAGGCTGTTGTGGCTGAGACAGGTAGGCGGCGTGCCCTCCACCGGGTCGGGGGTATCCCAGTAGGCCCGAGGGGTGGTATAATCCAGGATGATGCCGGTGAGTTCCTTTTCGGCCTCATCCCCGGCCAGCCCCGGCACTGTAAACACAGTCGAGCCGCCGGAGGGCGACTTGACCACGTCAAACATCTGGTAGGTCAAGGGCTGCTCCTTGAGGTTTTCCCGGATCAGATCCAGGGTATTGCCATTGAGGGCGGCATAGCCGCTTTCAACAGGGACAAGACTGGCCGGTTCCCTTTCGGCAGGGGCCTCCTGCAGGGCCTGAGCCTTGGTGGCAAGACGGGATTTCAGTTTTGTGTTGTCCATGGTGTAATACCTCCTTGTGTTCATATAGCTTTGACGGAGAAGCGCCGGTAGCTGCTCTTGCTGGCATACTTCTTATAAAGGGTTGGGTGTTCGGCTTTCAGCGTTTTGCTGTCCAGACGTTCCTGTGTGACATTTTTCCATGTAACGATGTGGTCGCCGGTGGTGCCGGACTCATGCTCCCCCAGCATTTGCTTCAACAGATTTTCAGCCTGCTGCTTCTGCTCTGTGATTGCTTTGAGTTGTTCACAAGCCTCATCGTACTGCCGAATCAAGGTGGCGGCCTGGCCGGGAAGTTCCACCGTGGACCGGGGCAGGCTGCTTGGAAAGCACTCGGCCAGAAACTTGGCCGAGGCGCTGGAACCGTCGAGAGGCGGCGGGGTCTTATTTTGGACGTGCTTCCAGAAGTCTGCTTCGAGCTGAATCAGGGCTTCGATCAACTCGTCATCCCGGTGGATGAGCTTCCACCGGAAGTTGTTGCCTCCGATCAGGGCGGCGACGTATGCGCCCCGGTAACCGGTCACGGCCATATAATGCTGCACCTGCAGGTAGTACTCGTCCGGGATGCCGTCCTCCCACTCTCCGGCCTTGAAGGCTGAGACGGTTTTAGCCTCGAAAATGCAGGGCCCCAGATCGGGCTGCCGGCAGGTGCCGTCCAGATTGGCCTGCATAAAGGGGTGCTGGTCGCTGCGCAGAAGCTCCATCCGGTGCTCCACCTGGATGCCGGTGCGCTTGGTAAATTCGGTCCGCACCAGCTCTTCCAGCTGATGGCCCCAGTAGGCTGCTTCCCCTGCCTCCTGGGCTGGGAGCTGGCCGGTTTTCTCCATCCAGAGTTCCACCGGCGACTTGTACCGGCTGACCCCACAGACCACAGCGGCGTCCGAGCCGCCGATCCCCTCCTTGCGGCGTTCCAGCCATTCTTCATAGGGTATGGCTGCGGTATTGGCAATGACTGTAAATGACATTCGTATCCCTCCATAGAACCTATTTGAGAAGAAAGGCGGGGCGCATGATGCTTTGGTCATGCGTCCCGCCTATGTTGATTCGCTGCTTCATGGCTTATGCTGCCAGCACCATCTTGTAGGCCCTGTCGATCATGGGGTTGCCCTCGACGGTGCGGAGAAAGAGGTTCTCATTATAGTTTTTGGTCTTGCGGATGGGCTCGGCATGGGTGGCAAAATCGCTGACTGCGTTGACGAACCGGTAGCCATTTTTGCCCATGTCCAGCAAATCAGGCGCGTCAAAGTAGCGGCGCTTCAAATCATCCAACATCCGCAGGTTGTTTTTCCGCTGGATGTCGGACAGGTCTTCACTGATGGGAAAGAAGTTCTGCATCAGGTCCATCGCCTTGCGGTCGGACAGCTTGATCTTGGCCAGCTCGTTGACACCCCGGCCCAGCTCACTCATATAGAGCTCGGCCAGGCGAAGGGTTTCGCTGGCCTCCCGCACCCGGCTGAGGACGTTCTCGGTATGGCGGGCTGCCCAGATGCGGTTGGCGCTGTTGAGGGCCAGGTTAAGGGTGTTCTGGCAGACCACACGGATGGGAGTCATGGCCACCTTCACCCCACTGCTGCCATCGTGAGAATTCATGATTACCAGGTAGGGTTCGATCTCGTCTCCGGCGATGATATACCGCTGGGGCATCCGGGCCAGCATCCAAACCTTGCGTCCATACTGCAGGGAACCGGCGGTTTCGTATGTAACGCCCTCTCCCAGCAGCTCGTCGGTGAAGCGGAAAGCGTCCTCATTCTGCACCACCTTGTAGCGGTCGGACACGATGCCCAGCACACTGCCGTCGGGGCTTCGGACGTTGGCTTTGTAACCGGCGATCCAGTCGCCATCTTCGGTGCGGACTTCCTTCTGGATGACCTTCCAGTCAAGGCCGGCCCAGACCAGAGCATCGGCGGAAGCGGGGGCTTCCATAACAAGGGTGCCCAGACCGTGCCAGGGCTTTTCGCGGACGTAGAACATGGTTTCAACATTGGCAGACATTGCAAATTTCCTCCTTGAACATTTGAGTTTGTTTTTTGAAAAGGTGGGAAACGTGGGAGAATCCCACGTTTCCCACATTTTTGACGGGCATCTTAGAAATGTATGGTGGGCCGTGGGCTTCAAGCGTGGTAGTTCACCACGCCGCCGACGTAGACCGGCCTGGACAGATCGGCATAGCGGAGCCAGCGGTCCAGAGGTTCCAGCGTGTTGGTAGTTCCTGTATAAACGTAGATGCCGTACCGGTCCTCATAGCTGTCGTTCAGACCGGACAGGGCCAGGTCGAAGGCCGGGGCTTTCTCACTGCCGCTGAAAACGGTGTAGGCGGTCTGAGCCAGCACCTCAGCGGCGGCCCGGAAGCAGACGTATCCCCTGCGGAAGAAACTGTCCCGCAGATTGGGGGCAAAATCCAGCCGGTTCCCCTTGCGGGTGCAGAGGGGCCCCAGGAAATGGGACAGATCGGCAATGGCCTGCTCTCGCTGCGGTGGGTCGGTGTTTTCGGCATAGTCGCAGACCTGTTCGTAAAACCAGTCGGGCAGGTTCCCGGCCCTGGCATAGCAGTCCGGGCGGACGGGTATTCGGGCAAGTTCGTAGACAAAACTGTGCATGGTAAATCCTCCTTTAGGCATCATAGAAATAGGGTGAAAACAAAGAAAACCTCGGGGTCGTTCCCCGAGGCTTTCATGGTTATAGTATATATTCGGTTGGGCGATCAGATCGGAAATGGGTCAAGACTTTTCCTGTGATTTCTGCGGCGTGTCTGGAATAGCGGCAGGAACAGGTTGCACTTGTGCTGCATTTTTACTTGCCAACAGAGGCGGAATCACCGTTCCATCCAAGGTGAGTAGTTTCCAGGCAGATTTAAGCCGGATCCGAAGGCAAAGAAAGAGGATCGCAGCCGGCACCCCGATGACAGCAGCCCCGGCAATACTGAACACTACCGACAAAATGATAAGCACTGTATACAGTGTGCTACGCTTGCTGTATTTATAAAGACGTGCCTGCTTGATCTTTTTGGGGGAACATTTCTGCAACGCATCGATGTATTTTTTGGAGGCATCTGTCCTCGCCCGAGACTGGATCAAGTCAGCTGCGTTTTTCCGCGCCTCGGCATCGGCAAGGTCTATCTGCCGGTACAGGTTGTCGAAGACCTCTCCGTCCTCAGCAGACCAGATGCTTTCGATGCGCGATTGAAGCTTTTGGAGGAATGGTTGTTTGATTTTATCCTGAGCTTCATATCCATTGACAGCAGCAATCATAGCTTGACAGTCCGCTTCACTGGCGGTTTCGTAATCTTTGCAGATACGGGTCAAACAGTCTGTCTCAAGGGCATCCAGCGTTGCACTGGATTCCACGCTGTACTCCGCCATCACCTGCAAAATCTTTGCCCTCGCTTTCTGGGCTTCATCTTCTGAAACACGGGCACTATCTGTATAGATGTTGGCTAGGATTTGCTCTACTTGGGTGGACAACTCTATCCCAAAACGCCGTGCTAAAGAGACGATTGCAGTTCGGTCGACTTCCGCATATACAAAGAGATACTGGATCAGTTCCCGATTCCAAGGACAAAGCCTAAAAGCATCAACCAGCAAAGCGTCCCGTTTTTCTGGCAAATTTTTTGCATTTTCCAGCAAAGCTTCGGAGCGGCTTACCGAAAATGTGTTTGTGATCCAGTTCTTTTTGCACTGGTTCAACAGGTCGATATGACTGTCAAAAATCAGATGGATATCCTGGCATAGAGCATGTTCCAGGTTGTTCCTGGTGCTCTCTGACCGGTAGCGCAAGTCAGGGGTAATTCCTCCATTATGCCGCCCGCCGTAAAACATAAAATTTTATCGATAATAAGTAATTTGTCCGAATTCATGTTTCACATCCACTGGTAAATTTTGCACCTGTTGTCAACCATTGTACAGGGTGAAACCGTGCAGATTCCGTGCAGAAACCGTGCAGGACAATTTTAGAAACTCGGAAGCAATTCACACACAAATGACTTGACGGCATTGTTTTGGGTGGCCATTTGCTGTATGTTATTTTATGTTTTCTTTCAGATCGCACGGAATCCTTTGCCGATGATCTCGCTGGAGTTGACAATAGTCAGAAAAGCCCCGGGATCGGTGCGGCGCAGAAAATCCCGCAGCTGCAGGGCCTGGCGGCTGGTCAGCGCCACCATAATGGCGGTTTTGGGCTCCCGTGTATAGGAACCGGTCACAGATTCTTCAGTCGCAGTACGGTTCAGGGTGTGGAGGATAAATTCCCGCACCTCATCCGGCTTTTGGGAAATGATGGTGCAGACCTTGCGCAGGTTCAGACTCTCGATGGCAGTATCTACAATCGTACACTTTGCGGCCACCCCCAAAATACAGTATAAGCCGGTTTTGGGGCCAAACAGACATGCTGCCCACAGAACGATCCCCAGGTCACTGATGAGCAGTGCTCGTCCAATTTCAAACCCAAAGTATTTGTGCAGGATCATGGCGATGATCTCGGTGCCGCCGGTGCTAGCCCCAATATTAAAGATCAGGCCGCTGGCTGCTGCCGGCAGGAAGATGGCAAAGCAGAGCTCTAAAAATTTGTCGTCGGTGATAGGTTCCGTAACCGGCCAGAGGATCTCAAGCAGGCTGCAGAACGTGGAGAGCATGACAGAGGAATAAAGAGTCCATCCCATCACCCTTTTACCTAGGAATAGACACCCCAAAAGAAGCATCCCAAGGTTTGCCGCCCATATAAAGGCACCGACCGAAATCCCCGGAAAAACCGATGCCAGCACAATGGACAACCCCGTCGCTCCACCAAATACAAAATTGTTAGGCACACAAAAGAGATTTAGCGCAAAAGCACATAGAAGCAAGCCGACGTTCAGCAGAAAAAAGGTCTTTCCAAACCGTCCGCAATCTTCCCGCGTAAGGCGGATGGAAAACTTGTTGGAATGGGTCATAACTTTTCGATCACCTCGGAAAGGCTATTCAGGATTCCATTGGCGGCGCTCTGGTCCATCTTTTCGCTATGGCGGGGGCGCAGAGCATAAACGGTCATCCCTGCATTTCTGGCTGCCGCAATGCCAGTGGGAGAATCCTCCACCGCAAAGGCGGTCTCAGGGGTAAGGCCCAGCGCAGCCATGGCCCGCAGATAGATCTCTGGGTCCGGCTTATGGGCAGCGCACTCCTCCCCGCTGATGACATAGTCCACCAGGCCGGTGACCCCGGCCGCCTCCATAAAACGGCGGATGGCTTTCTGATCCGAGGAGGACGCGATGGCCACCCGAAGTCCCCGCCGGTGCAGCTCTTCAAACAAGGGTTTAACCTGGGGGTCCGCCAGTTTGCTGTAATCCTCCGGGTGGAACCGGCGGTAAGCCCGGTAGCCCTGGAGCATCTGTTCCCGCAGCTCTGCATCGCCGGGGACCAGCGTCTCCCAGATGGCCCTTTCATTGGAGCCCACAAAGTCCACCCCCCGGGGCCCGGGGAAATCCATCCGGTCCAGATAGTCCTCCCGGCGGCACTGATAAAAATGCTCGGTATCTGCCAGCACCCCGTCCATATCAAAAATAACGCCCTGTATCATAGTTTCTCCCTTCCCCAGCCCGGCGGGCCGGTCCTCCCTCCCAACAAAAAAGGGGAGGGGGCTGCGGACAGCCGCCCTCCCCGGGGAGGATTGGTACTTGATAATCTCTAAAGGATCAGTATTCCAGCTTCCACATGTAGCGGCGCTTGGTCAGCGGGTGCTGACGGACGTAGCTCAGCTCCTCCGCGTAGACACGGAAGACGGCGGTGTGGAGCATCGGGTCAAAGAAGGTGGCCACATTGGAGGGAACCACCCCGCCCAGGCCGTAGTCCTTGGCGTCCACCACGGTGGTCAGAGCGTCGAACCGGTTCAGGAAGGTCAGAGCGCGGGCATCCACCGAGCGGGTCTTGCCATCGTTCATCAGCAGGATGAAGGGAACGTCCTTGTCCACGATCTCGAAGGGACCGTGGAAGAATTCGCCGGAGTGGAAGGAACCGGAGTTGATCCACTGCATCTCCATCATCAGGCAGATGGAGGTGGAGTAGGCCACCTCAGCGGAAGCACCGCTAGACATGACGTAGACGACCGGAGCGTCGGCATACTTGACAGCGAACTCCTTGGCAGCCTTGCGGGCTGCGTTGGCGCTGTTCTCGGCCAGCTCAAAAATGGCGTCGAAGCCGGCCAGCATCTGTTCGTAGATGGGGCAGCCCTCGGTCTGCTGCATCAGCTCCACCGCCAGGGCCATGACGTAGCCCATCTTCTCCAGTTTGGCGGCGTAGTTGGCCTCGAAGCCGTGGACGATAACATGATCTGCATCCTTGGTCAGGGCGGAACCTGCTGCATGGGTCACGCTGACCACGGTAGCCCCTGCCTCTTTGGCCACTGCGTTGGCACGGACGGTCTCGGGGGTGGTGCCGCCCAGAGAAGCGGAGATCACAACGGTGTTCTCGCCCAGCCAGGCAGGAGTATCGGTGTTGAACTCATTGGCGGTAAAGTGGTAGGCCCGCAGTTTCTTTGCATTGTGGTCCAGGAAATATTTGCCGGGGTAGAGCTCTGCCTTGGAAGCGCCGCAGCCCACAAAAACCACATTTTCCACGGTGTGGCGGGAAACGATATCGGCCACAATGTTCTTCACGTTGTTCATATCAATGTTATACATGGTTTTTTCTCCTTTTTTAGTTCTTATAATATAAAGAGGTTGCACAAAGCGAAAGGAATGGGTTATCTCAACCGGGCAGTCCGGTTAGACCAGGAGACCGAGGGCGTTGACCACAATGCCGCCCACAATGCAGGTCAGCAGCAGCCAGCCGGTGCCGACCTTCTTTTTGATCAGGGTGTACATGCCCATCACGATAGCCAAATCAATAGCGCAGGGCAGAATCGTGTCAATGATGTCCTGAAGGACCAGGCCTGTGGACTCAAAGGCAATGGGGGTGGTCAGACCCACCATGCTGGCTACCATGGCTCCGATGACCATCAGGCCCACGATGCCGCAGACGTACATCATCTTGTCCATCATGCCGCCCTGGAGGTTAGTCAGGTACTTGCTGCCGGTGGTATAGCCGATCTTGCCGCAAAACCAGGTCACCACAAAGGAAGGCACAAAGGAGATCAGCATGGCCAGGATGGGCCCCAGAATGCTGCCCTGCTGGGCCAGCTGGATGCCCAAGCCGAAGGCGATGATCCGGACGGTGCCCTGGAAGAAGCTGTCGCCGATGCCGGACAAGGGGCCCATCAGGGAGGTCTTCACCGCGTTGATGGTGTCGGGGTTGAAGTTTTCACGATCAGCCGCATACTGCTCCTCCATGCTGGCCGCCAGGCCCAGGGCAAAAGCGCTGGTCTGGGGAGTGCAGTTATAGAAAGCCATGTGCCGCTCATATGCTTCCTTTTTGCGGGCCAGCTGTTCGGGGTCTTTCTCGTTGGGATACAGCCGGTCCAGGGTGGGGGCAATGCCGTACAAAAAGCCCATGTTCATCTGACGTTCGTAGTTCCAGCTGGCCTGGATCGCCCAGGAGCGCCACAGGAACTGCCAGAATTTTTTGTTATCGCTTACCTTTGCGTTGCTCATTGCTCGCATCCTCCTTTACAAATCATCATCATCTTCCAGCGGGTCGTAATCCTCTGCGGACGAGGCATTGCCGGCCATGGCGGGAGCCGCGCCGCCCCGGAACTTGAGCCCGGAAAGGATGATGGCCAGAATAACGGCAAAGATGGCGATGGCCGTCATGCTCAGGCCCAGGTAACCCACCAGGAAGAAGCCCAGCAGGAAGAACACGGTTAGCTCCTTGTTGAGCATGCTGGACATCAGCAGTGCAATACCGTAAGCGGTGAGGAACTTACTGCTCAGGTTCAGGCCGTCGGTCAGCCAGGCGGGGATCATCTCCACCACCTTCTGGACAAAATCGGTGCCCAGATAGACAGCCAGGAAGATGGGGACAAAGTACATCAGGCTGTAAAGCAGGGTGCCCCAGAGGATGTGCATACTGCGGGCCCGGGCGAACTTGCCCTCCTCGATGGCATGGTCGGCAACATGGGTCAGGTTGGACAGGATGGTACGCATCAGTACGCCCAGCATTTGGCCCAGCACCGCGATGGGAATGGCCAGCGCCAGAGAGGTCTCCACCGAGGCGTCGGTGAGGATCGCGAAGGCAGAGCAGATGATGGCGGCCATATTCATATCCGGAGGTGCAGCCGCGCCGATGTTGACGATGCCCAGGCTCATCAGCTCGATGGAAGCGCCGACGGTCAGACCCACCGGCAGGTTGCCCAGCAGCAGGCCGACGATGGTGCAGGTGATGAGCGGCCGCTCGAAGTTCAGGCGGCCCAGCAGGCGGCTGTCCAGAATGCAGAACACGCCTACCAGACCCAGGACGAGGGATGTAACAAACATGGATCGATTCCTCCTTTGGATTCAGCACTGTGAGCTCACAGGCTCAGCATCTCTTTTTTGTGGCTGGGGGTCTGCTGCATGTAGATCTTCACCCCGCGGGAGAGCAGCTCTTTTGTTTCTGCGGCTTCTGCGTCGGTCATAAAGATGGCCTGGCCGTACTGCTTGGCCCCGGCGCGATTGGCAAGGCCGCCGTAGTTGATTTCGGTGATATCAGGGTTAGCATCACAGAAGGCCTTGAGGGTGGCCACGTTGCCGAAGATCATCATGATGTTTTCATCCAGCTGCCGAACTTTCGGCATCTTGGCCAGGGTTTTCTCCAGAGTGAAGATGTTCAGCCGGACGCCTGCGGGTTTGGACAAGGTCAGAGCAGACTTTTTCAGCTCGTCGGTTGCCGCATCATCATCCACCACAATGATCCGCTGCGCGCCGGTGTGGCCGGTCCAGGCAAAGACGACCTGCCCATGAAGCAACCGATAATCCAAACGTACCAATTTGATCATAAGTCATCCTCCTCTGCAGGCACGTCCTGCAGCAATTTTCTGCAATCCAGGATCTGGCTGCGGGCCTGATTCAAGAACTCTTCCAGCTCCTCATCGGTGATGGGCTCATCGCAGCTGGCCAGGTTGAGAGCCAGGCAGGCGTTGGTGCCGCAAATCACGGTCAGGTCTGGGTAATCGGCAAGCAGGGTCATCATGTCATTGTTGACGCTGCCTCCCATCACATCGGTCAGGATATATGCCTTGTCCCCGGGAGCAAAACCATCCAGCAGACGGCGGGTAGCCGCTGTGACCGGTTCCGTCTCATCCCGGGTGGTGGCTACTGCATGGACGTTAGGAAGTTCGCCCAAAATTAGCTCCAGCGTATTCTTGAGCCCGGCCGACATCCCCCCATGCGAGGCCAAAATGATTTGGTTCATGCGGATCTCCTTTCTTTTTACTTAATCTGTCTGGCTTATCTCAGGCAGATTCTGGTGGATTGACGTCCTATTCGTCTCACTCGTTATAGACGTCATAATCGTCATGTAAATAATAGCATTTTCCATCGGATTGTCAAGAACTTTTGGAAACATTTTTCATCTTTGTCATCTCTCACAAGAAACCTTGCTTTTCTTTGTCAAAATAACAAAATTGCTGTCTTTTTCCCTTTCGCAAACAAAAAACCAGACCCAATCCCCTTTGCAGGAAGGGGATCAGGCCCGGATGATTCAAGATAGTTTTACATTTCAAACATGTACCGGCTGCCAACGTAGTACTGGCGGCCAATTACCAGAGGTTTTCCATTCTGGTCCAAAAAATAAACGTTCAAAAATAGCAGCGGATCGCCCAAGGGCACATTCAGCTCCTGCGCTTGCTCAGCAGAGGCGCGGGTGACTTCAATGGTACGCCGGGTGGCATCCACCGGCCAGCGGCCAGTCAGCGCACGGATGGTCTCAAAAGCAGAAGTGTCGTTCCACTCTATCTGCATCAGGCTTTTGAACTCCTGATAGGGGAAAAACAGATTTTCCTCAAAGATCGGGCGCCCGTCAGCAGTCCGTACCCGTTTGATATACAGCAGCAGGTCGTCCTCACCACAGCCAAAGAAGGCTTTTTCGTCCGCCCGAACCGGCACGATTTTCCGGTCCAACAGCCGCGCCCCGGGGACCATCCCCGACTCCCGACAGGTTTTGGAAAAACTTTCCATCTTGTTGCCGCCTGTCATCTTGCGGTGGATCCGCGGCGTACTGACGAAGGTCCCCCGGCCCTGCATCTTGACCAGATACCCTTCGTTGCACAGCTCCTCCACCGCCCGTCGGACGGTGATGCGGCTGACCGAATACTCAGCGCTCAGCTCCGGCTCTGCCGGGATCTTTTCATTGGGTTTGTATTTGCCTCCTTCGATGGCAGCCTTGATATCCTCCTTGATCTGCTGATAAAGAGGAACCACATTGGAATCCGGCATGATATGCTCCTTTCTGTTCGAATCCGGATCGTGTAGAAAACGCATTCACCTAACGTTATAGATGTTATATCTAATTAGGATGATACAAAGTTTTCACAGGTTTGTCAAGTTGAAACTTTAACATTCTTCATCCTGTGTCCTGCAACCTCCGGTGTCTTCAGGATGAATCGCCGGTTTACACGCGATTTCCTGAATAAGGCCGTGCAACGAGGAATGTCGTGGCATGGTCATCAAAGGGCCTAGCCCTTTGAGCCGGAAGAATCCAAAGAAACCGCGCCGGGGTTTCGTGGCACACGACTTTGGTTACAAAGTCTAGTGTGTTATACCTTTGTGCAGCAGACGGCAGCTGGGGGGAGCTATCCCGCCTCGCTCCTCTGTACGAAAGGTGCCCCTGCGGGGCAGCAACAGCGACAAAGAAAGTCTGGCAGTTTGTGCCCAAAAGCATAGGCTGCCAGCCTTTTGCTGTCTGCGGAACAAATGTATATAAAGCCCCGCCGCAGCGGATTCACTCGTTTTCTGCCCGGTCACCTTTGGCTTTTTCCCGGCTCTTGTGGACGTTGTACTGGTTCTTGCACTGGGGACTGCAAAAGGTGGTGTTGACATGACTGCCCAGAAATGCTTTCTGGCAATTCTTACACAGTCGCAGTGGATGTTCCTCGTCCACCAGCATGAAGCTGAACATCATCTGGATGCCCAGCAGCAGGGAATGAAAATCCCAGTAAATGGTGGGCTTGTCCAGCAGCTCGATATGGTAGCTGGGGTCAATCCCGCCGAACGCAGCCATGGCTTTTTGGTACAGTTCCCGGGTGTCTTGATCCATTAAACGGTAGTCCTGGTAGTACAAGATAGAGGTGGTCAGTGTGAAGGCCCAGTCCTTGAACTGCTGGGCGACCCAGTCATAAGGCTCCGCATACTGCCGCTGGAAGCTCATAGTTTTTGCCATCGGTTCATCCATAAAGGTCATGGTCAGGGCAACCATTGTCCGGTCCCCAGAAGCCTTCCAGGCGGAGTCAATTCCCCGTTTCACCAAGTCCAGCTGGTAAAAGGGATAAAACAAAGCCAGATATCGGTCGGTGTCCATAGATTCCTCTTTGAGGAAATGATTCTTCGGCAGGTAAACCGCCTCATAATCCATAAAGGCCGGCGTGGTGGGCAGAGCGGTCATCAGACCCAGCAGACCATACCGGGTGACAAACTTCAACACCGCCCGCTCCACTTCCACCGCCGGGCTGCGGCTCATCATCAGCATTCCTACATTGAGAGCATCCAGCACGATATCTGGAACCTCTTTAAGCGGGTTGTAAACCTCCGGCTTTGCGTCTTTGCCGGGGGTGATGTACCGTTTGCCGTCCTTTGCCGTTTTCAACTCATAGTGATCGTACCGCACCCAATGGGAACGGGATTGCTCAAACAAATTCTTCATTCTGCATTTACTCCCCCTCAGCCGTCCCTGCCATCAGGGGCGGTTTTCTTTTTCTGCGGTTGTTCTTATTTTCCCGCCGAATCATAGCATCTTTGCCTTGTTCCTCTGCGAGGGCTGAATATTCCTCTATAAATTGGCGTTCCCGCAGGGTCAGACTTCTACCTCTCTCCCGTTTACTATGCAGGTAGCCAAACATCTGACGCTGTAAGTTTTTATGAATGGTTTTCCTTAGGGTGTATCTGAAAACTCAAAAACGCCCAAAAAAGTGTTAAAAAGACAAGAAA
>HHCFJ05603__coassemble_491_pt1 | contig 23964 bp, 23 predicted proteins | sample HHCFJ05603__metabat2_low_PE_003 | metagenome-assembled genome bin HHCFJ05603 | reverse complement strand
CCACCATTTTGCGGCAGCAGCCCATATCCCTGTAGGAGCCTTACCTATCAAACCACCTACAGTGTAACACAACTTTCTTCCTACGTCAACGGTTGGTTTATGAGAATTGTGTGAAAACCTACGCCGCAGCGCCGGGCCGGCTCTCCTGCCGCCGCAGCCAGGCAAAGGCAGCCACGCACACCACCACCGACAGGCAGGACCCCGCCGCAGCCGCGCAGCCCATGGGCAGCAGCGTCTCCGGGAACCATTGGGACATCAGATACGCCCCCGGGATGCGCACCAGCACGATGGACAAAGCGTTGTGCAAAAAGGACAGCCCCGACCGGCCGTAAGCGCAGAAGTACCCGCTGAAGCTGAAGTGGACCCCCGCGAACATACAGTCCCAGATATAGCCCCGGATGTACTGGCTGCCGGCCTCCACCACGGCGGGGGTGGGGTCGAACAGGGCCACGATGTTCCCTGCCAGGAACTGGACCGCCACCCCCACCGCCAGCCCGAAGCCCAGGCAGAGGGTCACGGCATAGCGCAGGGTCTGGACGGCCCGCCGGTCCTTGCCGGCGCCGGCGTTCTGGGCGGCCAGGGCCGACACGGTGGACAGCATGGAGGACGGCACCAGGAACACAAAGCTGATGACCTTTTCCACGATGCCCACCGCCGCGGCGTCGTTCAGGCCCCGGTGGTTGGCGATGATGGTGATGAGGATGAAGGACACCTGGATGAACCCATCCTGCAAAGCCACCGGCACCCCTACCTTTAGAATGGGGGCCAGGATGTCCCGCCGGGGGCGGAAGCTGGCCCGCCCCAGGGGCAGGCCGGTCTTTTGGCGGGTGATGACGGCCAGCGCCACCACCACGCTCAGGGTCTGGGACAGCGTGGTCCCCAGGGCCGCGCCGGCGGGGCCCAGCCCCATCCCCCCGATGAAGAGATAGTCCAGCCCGATGTTGGCCGCGCAGGCCACCGCCACAAAGCACATGGGGCTTTTGGAGTCCCCCAGCCCCCGGAAGATGGAGCTGATGATGTTGTACGCAGTGATGCAGGGGATGCCCACAAAGCAGATGGTCAGGTACTGCACCGTCCCCTCCACCGCCTCGGCGGGGGTGGACATGACCGCCGCGATGGGCCGCACCAGCGCCAGTAGCACCGCCGCCAGCACCACCGACACCCCCATGAACAGGGTGACGCTGTTGCCCACCGCCAGGGCGGCCCGCTCCTGTTCCCGGCCGCCCACCGCCCGGCCGATGGCGATGGTGGCCCCCATGGCAAGCCCTACGATCATCACGGTGAGCATGTGCATCACCTGGCTGCCGATGGACACGGCAGTGATGTCCGCCGTCCCGCTGAACTGCCCGATGATGAACAGGTCGGCCATCCCATACAGGGTCTGCAAAAAGTAGGACAGCAGATAGGGCAGCGAAAAACCGGCGATGTTTTTCAGCACGCTGCCGCTGGTCAGATTCTTTTCCATAACGTCCCTCCCTCTCGGTTTACTTTACTATCATAAATCGTCCGGCCCCAACTGTCAAGCATAAAACAAAAAGGGCGCCCTTTGCAGGCGTCCATTTTGTTGAAACAATCGTATTTATGCCTTTTTGTAGATCCTCATTTCTTCTCTGTACACCCGGGCGAAGTAGATCCCCTCGGCAATGGCCGTGATGGTCCAGGAGCAGACGAAGAGCAGGTAGAGGGAGAGCAGCGTCCCAAAGAAAGCGAACACCGTGTACACCCAGATTACCCGGAACACACAGGACCCCATGATGACGATGAAGGTGGGCACAATGGTCCGGCCCAGCCCGCGGGAGGCCGCGATGGTGCAGTCCATAAAGGCCGAGATGGGATAGGACAGCCCCATGATCACCAGCCGCTGCATCCCCGCCTCGGCCACGGCCGGCTCGGTGGTGAACAGGGACAGGAAGGTCTGCCCGAACAGCACCAGCGACAGCCCCAGCACCGCCCCGATCCCAAAGGAATACCCCAGCGAGATAAAATAGCTGCGCTTGACCCGCTCCGGCTTGCCGGCGCCGTAGTTCTGGCTCATAAAGCTGGCGCAGGCGGTGTAGAAGGCGGCCATCACGTCGTAGACCAGGGGGTCGGCGTTGGCGGCGGCGGCGTTGCCGCTGACCACCACCGTGTCAAAGGTGTTGATGCTGGCCTGGATGAACAGGTTGGCCAGGGCGAAAATCGCGTTCTGGCAGCCGGCGGGCACCCCCAGTTCCAGGATGCTGCGGGTCATGGCGGGGTCCAGCTGCAGTTTTTCCCGCCGCAGGCCATAGCAGCCGTCGGTGCGGGCCAGGGCCCGCAGGATCAAAAAGGCCGAGAGATACTGGGTCAGGATGGTGGCCAGGGCCGCGCCGGCCACGCTCATCTTGCACACGATGACAAAAAACATATCCAAAAGCACGTTCAGCACCCCGGCAATGGTCAGATAGACCAGGGGCTTGCGGGTGTTGCCCACCGCGCTGAACACACCGTTGCCAAAATTGTAGATGGCCATGGCAGGCATCCCCAAAAAGTAGATGCGCAGATACAGGATCGCCCCGTCGATCAGGTCGGGCTTGGTGCCCAGCAGCCGCATCAGCACCGGCGAAAAGGCCACCCCCACCGCCAGCAGCAGCACCCCTGCCGCCAGGCAGACCAGCAGGGCCGAGTGGACGGACCGCTCCACATCTTTGGGGTGCTCGGCCCCGTAAAAGCGGGCCACCAGCACGTTGACGCCGCCGCCCAGCCCGATCAGGAAGCCGGTCATCAGGGTGATAAAGATGGTGGTGGACCCCACCGAGCCCAAAGCCTGGGACCCGGCGAAGCGCCCCACCACCGCAATATCCGTCATGTTAAAGACCGCCTGCAGCAGGTTGGACAGCACCAGCGGCAGGCTGAACACCAGGATCTGCCGCCCCAGCGGCCCCTCGGTCAGGTTCTTTTCCCCAGACGCCATAGAGTATGATTTCTCCTTTCAGGTTCCTTGTTCCTCTTGCCTTGCACCTTGTTGCGGCGCGCGCCGGATTTGCCCGGGGCACGCCTGCCCGGGACAGTATAGCGCGGCGGACCGGCCGCGTCAACCCCCTTGTATCCCATCCTGAAATGTGGTATCCTGAAAGTGCCGCAGGACGCCATTTTCAAAGGAGGAACCCCTATGCTCAACGAGAACACCCCCGCCCCTGATTTCACCCTGCCCGACGCCGCCGGCACGCCCCACAGCCTGGCCGATTTCCGCGGCCAGTGGGTGGTCCTCTACTTCTACCCCCGGGACAACACCCCCGGCTGCACCCGCCAGGCCTGCGCCTTTGCCAATGCCTACGGCGCCTTCCAGGCCAAAAACGCCGCCGTCATCGGCATCAGCAAGGACAGCGCCGCCTCTCACCAGAAGTTTGCGGCCAAGTACGAGCTGCCCTTCCTGCTTTTGTCCGACCCGGACCACACGGTGCTGGAGCTGTACGACGTGTGGAAAGAGAAAAAACAGTACGGCAAGGTCAGCATGGGCACCGTCCGCTCCACCTACCTGATCGACCCCGAAGGGATCATCCGCAAAGCCATGCCCAAAGTCAAGCCGGACACCAACGCCACCGACGTGCTGTCCATCCTGAACGCACTGATCGCCCGTGCCTGACCCCAAGAAAGGAGGAATCACCCCATGCCCTTTATCGACCTGCGCACCACCGTCCCCGCCGCCCCCGAACAGCGCGAAGCCCTCAAGGCCGCCTTCGGCCAGGCCATCACCGCCCTGCACAAGACCGAGACTTATCTGATGGTCTCGATCCAGGACAACTGCGAGCTCTGGCTGGGCGGCCAGAAGCTGGAACAAGGCGCCTATGTGGCCGTCAGCCTGTACGGCTCGGCCTCCTCCGCCGACTACAACCGGATGACCGGCCTTGTCTGCGGCATCCTGTCCCAGCACCTCGGCCTCCCGCCCAAAGCCGTCTACGTCACCTACCACCCCGTCAGCGACTGGGGCTGGAACGGCCGGAACTTCTGAGCCCCGGCCCAAAAGCCCGCACATGGCAAAACCGCTCCTTCATCCGCAAAATACGGACGGGGGCGGTTTTTGTTTGCTCCTTTCAGGCGCTGCTTTTGCTCCCCTCTCAGGCGCTTCGCGCCAGCTCTCCCGCAGGGAGAGCCAAGTGCACGCCCGTGGATCGAGGCAAACTTTGTAGTAAGGTAAACCTAAAAAGCGACTTCTCTTGCTGTATGTTTACAGTAAAAGAAGTCGCTTTTCGCTTGAAGCCCCCACAGGGGGCGCGTCCGCAGGGCGCAGGGGGTACAGCTATGGGCGGGGGGCTGCGCAGCTGAGGCGCTGCCTGCGGCAGAAACAGCCGAAGCGGAGCAGGGGCAGCGGTCTGTCTTTTGCGAGGGCGCGGCGACGCCCGAAGCAAAAGCAGGGCACCGCAACCCGGGGGGTTAGGTACAAACAATGCGGGGGCCAGCCTTACAGCCGACCCCCGCAGAGGGACCCTATCTTTCGTGACGCAAAAGTTCTTTTGTTTTGGTGCGATCAACAACAGAAGGAATGACTGGTTAGGTTATCCCTTTTTGCTGTCACATCGGATGGGTATTTACCCGAGCTTATAAACGGTCTCAGTTGCTTATAAGCTCCTTACATCAAATACAGTATGGTGCTCTGTACCTGTTATAAGTTAAGTAAATTAAGCCTCGACAACGTTACGAGTGATGCTCACTGCAACAAACTTCACAGTGCGGGTAACGCCCTGGCTGTCGACAGCGCTCTTCTCCACAATGCTTGCAGAACCAGTGTAAGAATAATTGTACTCTTTCAATTCGCTACCGGTCTTACCATTGCTGCCTTCGAACGCATAGCCTTCGATGGCGTCATCAATCCAGCTTGCAACATTTTTCAGAAGGGTCGCGTCGCTCACGCCCTGACCCGCCATTGCAACAACAATACCAGCATTGCTCTTATCGGTCTTAAATACATGGTTCCCAATGTCCTCATTAGCCTTCAGTGCAGCAGCCAGCGCAGTCTGCACATTCGCTGCAGAACCAGATCCGTTAGTATCATTGTTTTCAAAACTAACATTATTGTAGATGTTAACAACATCCTGATCGGTAACGTTATCCGCAATGGCCTTCTTCAGAGCGGCATCCAGGCTAGAGTTGTCAGACAGAGTAACATTCTTCTGTGCCTTCTGAGAAAGTTCTTTGTACAGATCAGCGGAAACGCCAGTAGTCTGAACAGCGCCATTGTCACCGCCTTCAGGCTTGGTTTCGGTCTTGCCAGAGCAGCCAGCCAGCATGGAGACAGCCATGACACCGGCCAGCATCAGGGAAGCAATTTTCTTGAGCTTCATAATGAATTTTCCTCCTTATGGTGTATAAAAGATAGAGACCCAAAACAGGTTGAAAGGAAGGTCCTTTCCTTTCAAAGGCATTATAGCATACCCCCCCCGGTGTCAAGGCCCGATTTACTATTTTTTGGTTTTTGCTTTCTTTTCGTTACTTTGGGTGGAAGTGTGAAGTGTATGTTTTGATTGTTTATGCAGTGATTTTGTATATCTATTCTTTTTGGTTCGCCGGGTTGGGTGCAGGCGCGCCCGAAGGGCGCGCATACACAATCGGAGCGCAGGGCGGATGGCGCCCGGAAAAAGCGATGCGCAATACCTCTGACGCGCAGTAAAGAGCTTTTTCAGCCAGACGCCCGGAGTGACATTCTGCTTTTGGGTCCAGGGCTCCGCCCTGGTCGTTGCGGGTGGGTAGGGAGTCCAGAGGGGGTAGGGAGGGGGAGTCGAAACACCCTCCCTCCCCCTCTGGCCCAGCGGAGCGATAAACCCAAACAAAAAAGCGCCCGTTCCCGGGCGCTCCGTGCGTTTGTATATTTTTTGCAAAAAAGAATGTCAGTACACCTCCCGCAGCTTCCGCCCCAGGTTGGCCAGGCGGGCCCGGACCTCTGCCGGGGCGGTGACGGTGACTTTGCCCCCAAAGCCGCAGACCCACCCCAGAAAGGGGTCGCTGACGCAAACGGGGGTCGTGAAATGGAAACAGCCGTCCGGCTCGTCAAACAGGATCAGCTCCCGGCCGAAGCGGTCCAGCATGGCCTCCCGCAGGTCGGCGGTGCAGCGCAGGGTGACCCGGTACTCCGGCCCGCCGTACATCTGAAAGTGCTTTTTCAGGTAGGCCGGCAGGTTGAAGCTGTCCAGCAGCTCCTTGCCGCGGCAGGGCTGGTCCTCCAGCACCTTCACCTGGCTCATCCGGTCCACCCGGTAGTGGCGGATGCCCGCGGGGACGTCGTAGTCCTGGTAGGCGATCAGGTAATAGCTGCCGTCGTTCCAGGCCATGCGCCAGGGGCTGACGGTGTGGTCCTTGCCGTTGGCGTAATGGAAGGCGACCTGCCGGCGGGCGTTGATGGCCTCGTGCAGGGCGTCGATGCTGTAAAGGACGCTGGGGTTCTGGCTGCGGGGGCGGCCCGCCACGTAGACCTGGCGCTGCAGCTGGGCCGCCTCATAGCGGCTGGCCAGCCGCTCCAGCTTGGCGATCAGGTTGCCGGTCTTGTCCTGGGGGATGAAGCGGCAGCTCTGGACCGCGTCCACCAACAGCTTGAGCTCGGCCAGTTCAAAGGTCCGGTGGGCCAGCCAGTAGCCCCCGCCCCGGCCCCGCTGCAGCAGAATGTCATACCCCATCTGCCGCAGGGCCTCGATGTCGGTGTAGATGCTTTTGCGCTCGCAGGGGATGCCCTGGGCGGTCAGCTTTTCGGCCAGCTGGGGCACCGTCAGGCGATGGTTTTCGTCGGTCTCGCTTTCAAAAATGCGCGCAAGGGCCAACAGCTTGTGCTTCTGTTTTTCCTGTCTGGCCATGACGGGCCCTCCTTTCCTTCTGGGCGGTCAGTCCGGCTGCTTTTTGTCGAAGGCGGCCCGCCGCCGGGTGGACAGGCGGAACATCTCCTCCAGCCCCGCGCGGTCGCCGCTGGCCAGGGCCTGCCGCAGCTGGCCCAGCGCTTCGTCAAACTGGTCGATCTCGGCGATCAGGTTTTCGCGGTTCCACAAAAACAGCTCGGACCACATGGTCTCGTTGATCCGGGCGATCCGGGTCAGGTCGCGGAACGAGTCGCCGGTGTACTCGCACAGGGCGCTGTTGTCGTTGGCGCACATCAGGCTGACCGCAATGGCGTGGCACAGCTGGCTGACATAGCCGATCATCCGGTCGTGTTCGGCGGGGGTCAGGGTGGAGATGTGCTCAAAGCCCAGCACCTCGGCCAGCTCGGTGATCCAGACGATGGCCCGGGGGGTGTTTTGGGGGGTGGGGGTGATGATAAAGTTGGCGGGGGCAAAGTTGACCTCCGCCGCGTGCTCGACGCTGGAGGTCTCCCGCCCGGCCATGGGGTGGCTGGCGATGAACTCCACCCCCGGCGGGCACATCTGCTGGATGGGCTCCACCAGCCCGGTCTTGACGCCCGACACATCGGTGAAGATGCAGCCCGGCTTGAGCAAGTGGCCGTACTGCCTGAACCACGCCAGCAGGGTGGTGGGATACAGGCCGAAAATGATGTGGTCGGCCCCCTGGATCAGGTCCTCGAAGTCGCGGGTCTTGCCGCTGCGGATGTACCCATGGTCCAGGGCGTACTGCAAATGCGTTTCGCTGCGGTTGATGCCGTCCACCGTGAAGCCGGCGCGGGTCAGCTCCAGGGCGTACTTGCCCCCCAGCAGGCCCAGCCCCACGATCAGGTAACGTTTGGATTTGTCAAGCATCCGTTTCCACCTCCACGCCCAGCTGCCGCATGGCGGCAAAAAAGCCGGGCCAGCTCTTGGCCACCGCCTCCGCCCCGCCGATTTCCACCGGCAGGCCGGCGGCCGCGGCCAGCACCGTCAGGCTCATGACCACACGGTGGTCGTTGTGGCCCCAGAGGGGGCCGGCCGGGGGATGCAGGGCGCTGCGGCGGACCGTGACCGTCCCGCCGTCGCTGGCGATCCAGCCGCCCAGCTTGCGCAGCTCCTGCTCCATGGCAGCGATGCGGTCGCTCTCCTTCAGGCGGAGGCGGCCGGCGTTGACGATGACCGTCTCCCCTTCGCACAGCAGGCCCAGGGCCATCAGCACCGGCCCCAGGTCGGGGCAGTCGGCCAGGTCGATCCGGGCGCCCTGCAGCCTGCTTTTGAAAAAGCGGAACCCGCCGGGGGCCGGCTCGATCCGGCCGCCGCACCGGCGCAGGATGTCCAAGATGACCGCGTCCCCCTGCAGGGTGTCGGGCGCCAGCCCGGCGACGGTCACGTCCCCGGCCAGGACCCCCAGCACCGCCGGGAAGGCAGCCTGGCTCCAGTCCCCTTCGATGGCCAGGTCCCGGGGGCGGTAAACCTGCCCGCCGGGGATGTCCAGGGTGTTGGGGTCCGCCCACCGGCTGACCACCCCAAAGCGGCGCTGGGCCGCCCGGGTCATCTCGATGTAGCTGCGGCTCTCCACCGGCGGCCGGAGGCAGATCCGGCTGTCCCCCGTCAGCAGGGGCAGGGCAAACAGCAGCCCGCTGACGAACTGGCTGGACACATCCCCCGCCAGCTCAAAGCGGCCGGGGCGCAGGGGCCCGGCCATGGTCAGGGCGCCGGCCTCCTGCCGGAACGGCAGCCCCTGCGAGGCGAACAATTCTTTGTAGACATTTTGGGGGCGCTGCATCAGCCGGCCCCGGCCGGTAAAGGTCACCGGCTGGCCGGTCAGCGCCGCCAGGGGGATCAGAAAGCGCAGGGTGCTGCCGCTCTCGCCGCAGTCGACGGGCCCGGCCGGGGCCCGCAGGGGGCAGGCGCCCCGAATGCGGGCCCAGGTCTCCCCCGCCTCCACCTGCGCCCCCAGGGCGGCGGCCGCCGCCAGGGTGGCGTCGATGTCCTGGCTGTGGGCCAGGCCGGACAGGCGGCTCTCCCCCTCTGCCAGCGCCCCGCAGAGGACGGCCCGGTGGGCCATGCTCTTGCTGGGGGGCGCGGCCAGGGTCCCGGCCGGCGGAGGGCCGGGGCGGATCCGGGCGGTCATGGCTCACATATCCCGGCCGATGGCCCATGCCACCTGGCGGCACTTGGCCATGGCCTGGGCAAAGGCGTCGGGGGTCAGGCACTGGGCGCCGTCGCTCCAGGCGTGGCGGGGATCGTAGTGGACCTCCACTTCCAGGCCGTCGGCGCCGGCGGCCACCGCCGCGATCATCATGGGCTCCACCAGGTTGGACTTGCCGGTGGCGTGGCTGGGGTCCACGATGACCGGCAGGTGGGTCTTTTCGTGGATGATGGGCACCGCCGACAGGTCCAGGGTGTTGCGGGTGTACTTTTCAAAGGTGCGGATGCCCCGCTCGCAGAGGATCACCTGCTCGTTGCCGCCGGCCATGATATACTCGGCGCTCATGATCCACTCCTCGATGGTGTTGCACAGGCCCCGCTTGAGCAGGACCGGCTTGTGCATCTTGCCCACCGCCTTGAGCAGCTGGAAGTTCTGCATATTGCGGGCACCGATCTGGACCACGTCCACGTACTCCTCAAACTCGGGGATGCGGTCCTCGCTCATCAGCTCGGAGACGATGGGCAGGCCGGTGGCCTCCCGTGCCTTGACCATGTCCAGGATGCCCTCGGTCTCCAGGCCCTGGAAGGAGTAAGGGGAGGTGCGGGGCTTGTAGGCGCCGCCCCGGAACAGGGCCGCGCCGCCGGCCTTGACGCTGTTGGCGATGCGCAGGGCCTGCTCTTCGCTTTCGATGCTGCAGGGGCCGGCCATGACGGCGATCTTCTCCTTGCCGCCGATCTTGACGCCGCCGCAGTCGATGACCGAGTCGGCGGGGTGGAACAGGCGGTTGGCCCGCTTGTAGGGGGCCGACACGCGGGTGACATTGTCCACCCAGGGGTTGGCCAGGATGCTGCGCTCGTCCAGCTTGGTGGTGTCGCCCACCAGGCCGAACACGTTGTAATCGGTGCCCGAGATCAGGGTCACCGACAGGCCCTGCTTTTCAAATTGATCGACGATCTTGTCCAGTTCTTCCTGCGGGGTGCCTTTTTTGGTGGAAATAATCATGGGAGTGCCATTCCTTTCTGTTTTTCTTTTTGCTTTATATACTCACTGTGCAAACAGTTTGTTCAGCGTTTCCAGGGCGCGGGCCGCGGCCTGCTCCACGGTGCCGTCGTTGGGGACGGCGGCGTCGGCAGCCCGCTCGTACAGGGGCCGGCGCTCGGCCTCCATCTTCCGCAGGGCCTCGGGGCTGGAGGACAGGGGCCTGCCTCCGCCGACGGTCAGGGCCTCCAGCGGGCGGTCGATGAACAGGACCAGACCGTTCTGGCGCAGGGCCCGGACGTTTTCGGGCCGCTTGACGGCCCCGCCCCCGCAGGAGATCAGCAGCCCGCTCTCCTTGCCAAAGCGGCGGATCTGTTCGGTCTCCCGGGCGCGGAACCCCTCTTCCCCCTCGGCTTCAAAAATCGCGGGGATGCTGCGGCCCGCCGCCCGGACGATCTCCTCGTCCAGGTCCACAAAGGGGCGGCCCAGGGCGGCGGCCAGGGCGCGGCCCAGGGTGGTCTTGCCGCTGGAGGGCATCCCCACCAGGGAGACGTTCAAAATATCCCGCCGGAGGGCGGCTGCGCTGCGGCGGATCTCCCCTTCCCGGTCCGCAAAGGGCTTGTCCAGAAAGGCTTCCGCCGCCCAGACGGCCTGGGCCACCAGCATTTCCAGCCCGCAGGCTGTCACCGGGACCCCGGCTTCCTCCGCCCGCAGCAGCAGCTCGGTGCGGACGGGGTTGTAGACCACGTCCACCACCGCCTCCAGCCCCGGCATGGCGGCCACGTCCAGAAGGCACTCCCCCACGTCGGGGTACATCCCCGCGGGGGTGGTGTTGACGACGATCTGCGCCCCCGAGCCGGCCGCTTCTTCGTAAGAGATCCAGCCCCTGGCGGGGTCGGGGCGGCGGCTGGCGGTCAGGATACGGGCCGCGCCCGCGTCCTGCGCCACGGCGGCGGCGGTGTTGCGGGTGCCCCCGGTGCCCAGGATCAGGACGGTGCGGCCGGCAAAATCCACCCCATGGCTCTTGCAGAGGTGGGCAAACCCGTCATAGTCGGTGTTGCTGCCGTACAGCCTGCCGCCCCGGTTGACCACCGTGTTCACCGCCCCGATGGCGGCGGCCCGGGGGTCGATCTCGTCGCAGTATTCCATCACCAGCCGCTTGTAGGGGATGGTGACGTTGATGGCCCGGAAGGGCCGTTCCTCCAGGAAGCGGCGGGCCTCCGCCTCGGTGGGCAGGGGGTGCAGCTGGTACGCATAGCCGCACAGCCGCTCGTGGATGATCTTGGAGTAAGAGTGCCCCAGCCGGGAGCCGATCAGTCCGTATTCCATGGCGTTTCCTCCTCCCGGCAGACGTCGGGGCGGACCATCCACCCCTCGCCCCAGCGGGCGGTGAGCAGGTCGCCCACCGCAAGGGCCGCCGCGCAGGTCTGGACCACCGCCGCCCGGGGCACGATACAGGGGTCGTGCCGGCCCTTGATGGAGAGGCTGGCGTTCTGCCCTGCGGCGTAGTCCACCGTGCGCTGTTCTTTATAGATGCTGGGAGTGGGCTTGACCACGGTGCGAAAGACCACCGGCATCCCGTTGGTCAGGCCCCCGTTGATCCCGGCGTTGCGGTTGGTCTCGGTGTAAACGCGGCCCTGCCGGATGCGCAGCGGGTCGTTGGCCTCGCTGCCCCGCAGGTCCGCAAAGCCGAAGCCCGCCCCGAACTCGATCCCCTTGACGGCGGGGATGGCAAAAGCCATGTGGGCCAGCACGCTTTCGACGCTGTCGAAAAAGGGCTCCCCCACCCCGGCGGGCAGGCCGAGGATGGCGGTCTCCAGCACGCCGCCCACGCTGTCCCCCTCGGCCCCGGCCGCCCGGATGGCGGCCTGCATGGGAGCTTCGGCCCCCGGGTCCAGCAGGGCAAAGCCCGCCCCCCGGGCCTCCAGCGCATCCAGCTGGGCGGCCAGAGCCGCCGGGTCGTCCTGGGCAAAGGGGGCGTCCGGGATGCCGGCGCAGCGGGCGATGTGGGTGGCGATGCGCACCCCCGCCCGCTCCAGCGCCCCCAGGACCACGCCGCCCCCGGCCACCAGGCCGGCGGTGATCCGCCCCGAGAAGTGTCCCCCGCCCCGGGCGTCCTGCCAGCCGCGGTACCGGGCATAGGCGGTATAGTCCGCGTGGCCCGGCCGCAGCAGGGCCGCGGTGGCGGCATAGTCGCCGCTGCGGGTGTTGTGGTTTTCGATCAGGAGGGTGAGGGGGGTGCCGGTGGTGCGGCCGTTCACGACCCCGGACAGGATGCGGACCTCGTCCGCCTCCACCCGCGCGGTGGACAGCCCGTCCCCCCTTGCCCGGCGCTTGTCCATCAGGGCGGCCAGGGCGGCCGGGTCCACCGGGACGCCGGCGGCCATCCCGTCCAGCACCGCCCCCACCCCCGCGCCGTGGCTCTCGCCGAAGATGGTCAGGCAGAGGGCGGACCCAAAGGTGTTCTTCATGCCGGTCCCTCCAGGCCCAGCAGGGCGCGCAGGCTTTCCACCGGGACCGTCTCGGTCCGCCAGCAGCCCAGCCCCGGCACCTTGACCAGGGTGATCCGGCCGCCCTGGGCCTTTTTGTCGTGGAGCATCTCGGCGTAGACTTTTTCCTTGTCAAAGCCGGCCCGGACGGGCAGCCCCAGGCGGCGGTAGACCGCCCGCGTCCGCTTGCGCAGGGCCTTGCTCTCGATCATGGGCAGCATCCCCAGGGCCACGCACTCGCCGTGGTACAGGCCGGTCTTACGGCGGCCCTTGATCCCCTTGACGGCCTCGATGCCGTGGCCGATGGTGTGGCCGAAGTTCAGGGCCCGGCGGGCGCCGTGCTCGGTCTCGTCCTGCTCGACGATGCCCTTCTTGAATTTCAGGCTGCGGTAGATGATGGCGTCGATTTCGGCGTCCACATCCCCGTTTTCAAAGATGCCGAACAGCTCCGGGTCGGCCAGCAGGCCGGCCTTGACCGCCTCGGCCAGGCCGTTGACAAAGTGGCGGCGGGGCAAGGTGGCCAGGGTGTCCGCATCCACGATCACCAGCCGGGGCTGCCAGAAAGCCCCCACCACATTTTTGGTGTCGCCCAGGTCCACGGCGGTCTTGCCCCCGATGGAGGAGTCGATCATGGACAGGGTGGTGGTGGGGCAGTTGATAAAGTCGATGCCCCGCATATAGACGGCGGCGGCAAAGCCCGCCAGGTCGCCCACCACGCCGCCGCCCACCGCGATGACCAGGTCGCCCCGGCCCAGCCCGGCGTCCAGCATCTGCTGCAGCACGCTCTCGAGGGTCTTCAGGCTTTTGCTGGCCTCCCCCTGGGGCACCGTGATGATGGCGGCCTCCCGGCACTGGTCGGCCACCTGGCGGGCGTAGAGGGGGGGCACCCCGTTGTCGGTGACCACGGCCACCCGGCGGTTGAGGTTGGCGAACTGGTACAGGTTCTGCAGCGCGCCCCGCCGCAGGATGATCTCGTAGCTGCGGGGGCCCAGGTTCATGGTCAGCTTGGTGCCAAGAAACGCTTCGCTCATTTTGTATACACTCCTAACATGCGTACCGTCCGGCAGGTGCGGTCCAGCTCCCGCAGCAGGGCCTCGCTCTCGGCCCGGGCGGGGTCGCCCACCAGCTCGGCATAAAAATAATATTCAAAGGGCATATGGGGCATGGGCCGGCTCTTGATGGACTCCATGTTGAAGCCGGAGGCGCCGATCTTCTGGATGACGGCGGCCAGCTTGCCCGGCTTGTTGTCCACCGTGAACAGGAGGGAAAAGCGGTTGCCCCGGGTGGGCTTTTCCCGGCTGATGACGATGAAGCGGGTGGTGTTGTCGCCGTCGGTGTTGATGTCGGGCACCAGCACCTCCAGCCCATAGAGGGCGGCCGTCTCCCGGCTGGCGATGGCCGCCTTGGAGCGGTCGCCGCTTTCGGCCACGAACTTGGCGGCCATGGCGGTGTTGTCCATGGCGGTGCAGGGCAGGCCCATCTGCTTCAAAAACGTCTCGCTCTGGGAGATGGCCTGCTGGTGGCTGTAGACGTGGCGGATGCCGGTCAGGGCGGCGCCGGGCAGGACCAGCAGGTTCTGGCGCACCGGCAGGTCGTAGACCTGCACCACCCACAGCTCGGCGTGGTTGTAGCACAGATCCAGCACCGCCGACACGTCGCCGGCGTGGCTGTTCTCAAAGGGGACCACCCCGTAGGCGGCATCCCCTGCCGACACCCTGGCAAACACCTCGTCCCAGGTGGGGCAGCTGACCGCCTCGGCATGGGGGAACAGCTCCCGCAGGGCGATGTGGGCAAAGGCCCCCTCCACCCCCTGGTAGGCCACCCGGTTCTGCCCCAGCAGCAGGGCCTCGTACTGGCGGGCCACCGCCATCCGGTTGCGGACGTGGTCCAGATAATAGGGCCGCAGGGCCGGGTCCTGGATGCGGTCCGCCGCTTTTTGCAGCACCTGCTCCTCGCGGGCAGGGTCGTGGATGGGCAGGCCGCGGGCCTTTTTGTACAGCGCCACCTGCACCACCGCCCGCATCCGCCGCTCAAACAGGGCGGCCAGCTGGGCGTCCACCGCGTCGATCTCCTGCCGTGCCTGTTCCAGCTCGTCCATGGCGGGTCACTCCCTTCGTTGTCCGATGTTGTTCGGATGCCCCGGCCGCCGGCGGCGGCTTTCGCATCTGTGATTTCATTATACCATAGACCGGACGCCCACACAATCGCACAGGAAGCAGTTTTTCATGACTGACACCAACCCAAAATTCAGTAAAATGAACAAGAAAAACGCCCTGTCTTTCCATCAAAGACAGGGCGTACAGCGTGTCGCAAAAGCGACACGCTCCAGGGGGGACCCATTTCTGCCTGCTGCGCAGGTCAGAAATCCTTCCCCCCTGGTATCCCCCTTTTCGACAAAATTGAGCGCTGAACCGCGCACTCGGCCTTGCGGCCTCGCACACTCTCAGCGCTCAATTTCCCTGTATGTGTCCCGTCCATCCGCACATGTCGGCTGGACGGGACTTTTTTGACAGTCTGAGAGGATGGGTCAGCGGGCCTTTCAGCGCTCCTTCCGGCGCAGCTGGCTGAAGCTGCGGGGGCGCCCGTAGCAGGGCCCATAGGGGTTATCCAGCTGGGCGGGACGGGGGCCGCAGGGCGGCGGGGCGGGGCGGGCGGGCTTTTTCCACCGCCGCACCAGGCGCAGCCGCTTCACTCTGCATCCTCCGCCGCCGTCGAGACGGCCCCGGCGGTCAGCTTGTCCCAGAGGGGCTCGCCGGGGGCGATGCTCTTGGCCGAGCCCTCGTTCCATGCGCCCCGGAAGCCGATGTAGAACTGGCTCATATACTCCTGGCTGTCGCCGGAGGCGCTTTGGGTGGCGTCGGGGCCGTAACTGCCCAGGTCCAGCCCGGTGAGCACGGGGCAGTCGGTCCAGCGGTAGACCATGTTCCACCAGTCCTCGTCGCTGTCCCCGGCGGGCAGGGACCCGTCCAGGTACCGCAGTGAGCCGGTGTTCTCCTCAAAGCCGGCGGGGTCGTACAGGATATAGATGGCGCTCATGGCCCCCTGGACGTCGGCGGCCAGGCGGGTGGTGCCGGCCATGGTCATATAGGCGTCGGTGTCCGACTGGGCGTCCCCGCTGTAGTCCAGGGTGTAGACGTTGAGAGTCACCACCGTTTCCCCGTCCCCGTTCAGGTCCTCGCCAAAGGCGGCCAGCTGGGTCTGGAGGGCGTTCACTGTGTCCTCGGGCAGGTAGTAGGGGGCCACCACCCCGATGTTGTAGTCCGGGTGGACGGTGAAGAAATACTGCCCGATGAAGCAGTAGCCCACAAACCCCACCACAATGACGGCCAGGATCACCCATTTCAGGTTGTAGTCCCACCAGTTGTTCCAGCGCTCTTTGCGGGTGTAATGGCGCTCCTTGAGGGGACGCAGGTCCTCTTCTTTGATGTTGCGTTCGTAACGGTAGCTTGCCATGGCGGTCGTACCTCTTAGTAATGACTTATATGACGGTGTGGTCCAGGCGGCTGAGGGCGGCCAGGATGTTCTGGCGGACGGCCTCGGGCAGCTGGCGCTGCTCGTCCTTGCTCATGCCGGCGGTGTGGATGGCGGGCAGGATGGACACCCGCACCGTGCCCGGGTGGACGATGTAATTGTGGCTCTCGTACAGGCCCCGGGCCCCGCTGATGGCCACCGGCACCACCGGCACGCCGGTCTTGATGGCGATGCGGAACGCCCCGGCCTTGAACTCGCCCACGCCCCCCTCTTCGCCCTTATAGCGGGTGCCCTCGGGGAAGATGGTGAAGCTGTCCCCGCCCCTGACCACCGCGGCGGCGTCCTTCAGGGCCTGCACCGACCCGCGGACGTCGTCCCGCTGGACATAGACGCAGCCCAGCAGGTGCATCCACCGGCTGAGCAGGGGGATGCGGGCCAGCTCTTCTTTGGCCAGGATGCCGTGGGGGCGGTCGAAGCTGACCAGCACCAGCGGGATGTCGAAATAGCTGCGGTGGTTGCCCACAAACACCACCGGGCCCCCGGCGGGGATGTTCTCCCGCCCTTCCACGATCAGCTGGACCCCGGCCACCCGCAGCAGGCCGCGGCACCAGCGCGGGATGTGGCGGTCCACGATCCTGCGCAGCGCCTCCCGGTCGCCGGCGGCCAGCGCTTTTTCGCCGCGGCGCAGCACCGGGTAATACAGCAGCATATACCCGAACATATAGATGTACATGATGATCGTCCGCAGGACGTACAGGATCTTCAAACAAAACTCCTCCCCGTTTGCCAAGTTGTATCCATTGTAGCACAGTTTGCCGGAAAATGGGAGATGGAAACAGTTTTTTTACAAAAGCATCCGGCGAGGGGTCTTGCAAAATCCGCCAAATGCAGGTATTATGTATTATGAACAAAAGCTTGGATGAATCGCTTTTTATGCTGGGCGGTTTTGACAGCCGCCCGAGAGAGGGAATGCACCATGGGACTTTTTACGAATTACACCAAGGAGGGGCCCGGCGTTGACAAGGACGCCCCCCGCAAGACCGGCGTAGGCCGCTTTTTCGAGCTGGTGGGCCGGGATATGAACGGGATGTTCCTGGCCAACCTGCTGGCCTGCCTGGGCTTTGCCCCGGTGATCTGCCTGGTGTACATCGGCTTTTTGATGAACAGCCTGCTGGTGATGGTGGCCAGCGCGGCGGTGGGCGGCATCCTGGCCGGCCCGGTGCTGGCCGGCATGTACGACACGGTGCTGCGGGCCCTGCGGGACGAACCCGGCTACTGGTGGACCACCTACCGCCGGGCTTTCCGGCAGAACTTCAAGGCCAGCATCCTGCCCGGCATCTTTTACTGCGTCATCGTGACGCTGCAGATCTTCGTCGTCTATTTCTGCTTCAACATGCTGGCCCAGGGGGTCAACGTGGGCACCGGGATGTGGGTGGCCGCCGTCCTCAACCTGCTGGTGTTCCACATGCTCTTTGCCTATATGTGGCCCCAGGTGGTTTTGCTGGACCAGCCTTTCCGCCAGACGCTGGCCAACAGCGTGCGGTGCATGCTGGCTTTCCTGCCCCACGCCCTGGCCGCCTCCATCATCCAGATCCTGTTCTGGGGCCTGGTGATCCTGTGCATGCCCCTGGGCATCCTGCTGATGATCGTGTTCGGATTCTGGTTCACCTGTGAGCTGTGCTGCCAGATCGTCAGCGGCGACCTGGAGCGGGTGTTCCACGTCGAGGAGCAGATCCGCGCCCGGAAGGACGCCGAGCTGGCTACCGCCCTGGCCGCCGAGCGGCTGGAGGACGGCGCAGACGACGGCTCCGGCGCAGAGGCCGCAAGCGGCGTATGGCCGCCGCAGAAGGGGACGACCGGGGATGGAACAGAAAAATAACCTGATCCTGCAGGGGACCGAGACTTTTTCCCGCGGGGCGCTGGACAACGTCGCCCTGGAAAACGGGTGCCTGGTGCTGGACAGCTCGGCCGGGCGGTACCTGCCCTACGGCAGCTACACCTCCCCGGAGCTGGCCATGCCGGCGTTCTGCAACCTGAACGTCAGCTGGAACGCCCTGGCCCCCGACAACACCATGCTGGAGGTGCGCTGCCGGGTGTACGCCGGCGGCGACTGGACCAACTGGATGAGCTTTGGCAAATGGGCCCCCGACTACCCCCGCCGCAGCGTCCACACCCAGACCGAGGACGGCCTGGTGTTCCTGTTGGGGGACACCGTCACGGTGGCCGCCCCGGGGGGCGGGGTGGGCATCCAGCTGCAGGTCAACCTCTCCTCCAACGACGCCAAGGTGACCCCGGCGGTCCGCCTGCTGGCGGCTGCGGTGCGCCCCCTGGCCTGGGAGCGCCAGGACGGGGCCGTCATCAACCGCAGGCTCTACTTACCCGAATACAGACTGGACGGCCACGACCCCAGCTTCGGCCGGGAGATGGACCTGTCCCTGGTGGTGGCCTCCCTGATGAACCGCTGGGGGGAGGACATCCTGCCCGAAGAAGTGGCCTACACCATGTTCGACGGGGCCACCAACGGGGTACACAACGCGGCCTATGCCGTGGCTGCCGCCGCCTGCTGCGGGTACCCCGCCTGGCAGGGCTGGCTGGACCTGAAAGAGCTGCGGGCCCAGATCCACGACGGCTGCTCGGTCGGGGTGGAGATGGAGACCCGCCTTGCGGGCCAGAAGGAGCCCGTCCGGGTCTGGATGGCCCTGCGGGGCTTTGGCCACGATGAGGACATCCTGGCCAACTACGTACTGCTCAACGACCCCACCGCCGCCGAAGGGCCGGTGGCCCGGACCATGCCGGTGGCCGATTTCCAGCGCTTTTTCACCGGGCGGGCCATCATCCTGCGGCCCAAGCCCCGGGGCATCCCCACCACCCGCCCCCTGCGCATCCGCTGCGGGCTGGAGGACGCCGGAGAGGGCGAATGGTTCTTTACCCGCAAGGGGGCGCGGGACCCGCTGCCCGAGGATTTCGGTGGCTGGATCGCCTGCACCCTTTACGACGGGGTGGCCCACGCCACCACCGCCCACAAGACCTTCCGCCGGATGGAGCGAACCGCCGCAGGCGGGATACGCTTCCCCGCCGGGATGGTCCAGACCGGGGGCCGGTGCTGCGTCTATGCCGTAGACCAGACCGGCCGGATGCGGGTGGCCGAGATCTTGTTGCCTCACCCCGCCGGGACCGCCGGCGCGGAATGATTTCAACACACACTCTGGCACGCAGTCAGTCAGGCGAAGGCCCGGCTGTCCATGCACTATGATGGGAGGAACGATTATGGCAAAAACGATCATCACTTTAAGCCGGGAGTACTGCACGGGCGGGCGCTTCATTGCCCAGGACGTGGCCGACGCGCTGGGCGTCAAGCTCTACGACAAGGAGCTGATCACCATGGCGGCCCGCGACTCCGGCCTGTCTGAGGAAGCCGTGGCCGCAAGTGAAAAGCGCCATACCCACAGCCTGCTGTACAGCCTGTATACCATGGGCACCGACCTGCCCCTGAGCGACCAGGTGTTCATCCTGCAGAGCCGGATCATCAAAAAGCTGGCCGAGGAGGGCCCCTGCGTCATCCTGGGCCGCTGCGCCGACTATGTGCTGCGGGAGCGCACCGACGTGCTGCACGTCTTTGTCTATGCGCCGCTGGCCTGGCGGCGGGAGTATGCCAAGACCAACCCCATCGTCAAGGCCACCACCGAAAAGGGCATCCGGGACGAGATCGACAAGACCGACCGCCAGCGCGCCGCCTACTACAACTACTACACCCAGAACCGCTGGGGCGACGTCCACAACTACGACCTGAGCCTCAACGCCGCCCTTGGCAAGGAGGCCTGCGTCAAGATGATCCTGGCCGCCGTGGAGGCCAAGGAAAAATCGCTGGGCTGATGCCGCCGGGGCGCCGGGGCACGACGCAAAAACAACAAGCCGTTGACCAATGGGCAGGGTGCGGGCGCATTCTGCCCATTTTTTTGGTCCACCGGGAGGAATACTAAACCAGGGCTCTGCCCCAAAGGAGGCATCCGTATGATGAAAAACCTGAAATGGAACCTGATCCTGATGAGCCTTTTGTACCTGGCCCTGGGGATCTTTCTGCTGGCGGTGCCCGGCGTGGCCCTGAACATCGTCTGCTACGCCCTGGGCGGGGTGGTGCTGGCCTGCGCCGCCGTCCAGCTGATCCGCTATTTCACCTTTGAGCGCAAGGTGTTCCAGAGCTCCTTCACCCTGATCTCGGGGCTGGTCTGCCTGGGGCTGGGGGGCTTTCTGATCCTGCGCAGCGACATCGTGGTCCGCATCCTGCCCATCGTGTTCGGGCTGTTCGTGGTGTTCGACAGCCTGGGGCGGCTGCAAAACGCCCTGGAGCTGCGCCGCTGCGGCTATCCCAGCTGGAAATGGTTCATCCTGCTGGCTTTGCTCAGCGTGGTGCTGGGGGCCATCATGATCTTCGACCCCTTCGGCGCCATGGAGACCCTGGTGATGGGCATCGGCATCATCCTGCTGATCGAGGGGGCGTTCAACCTGGGCGGCGCCGTCTACACCGCCCTGGCCGTCCGCCGGTTCCACAAACTGCACCCCGAGACCCAGTCTGCGCTGGAGGCCGCCACCGGCCTTGACCTGAACGGGGACGGGGTGATCGGCGCGCACCGCGCCTCCGCCGACGTGGAGGTCACCGCCCGGGAGCTGGACACCGTGGACGAGAGCGCCGAGGTGCATCAGGAGTGACCCGCGGCATTTTATACTGCAAGGAGAAACCAAATGGATAAATACGACCTCATCATTGTGGGCGCCGGCCCCGCCGGCATTTTTACCGCGGTGGAGCTGCTGCGCCACGGCAGCCGGGACAAGATCCTGCTGGTGGAAAAAGGCAAGCCGGTGGAGCAGCGCCGCTGCCCCAAGGCCCAGCTGGGCTACTGCGTCAACTGCCGGCCCACCTGCGCCATCACCACCGGGTTTTCGGGGGCGGGGGCTTTTTCGGACGGCAAGCTGAGCCTGTCCTATGAGGTGGGCGGCGACCTGCCCACCCTGATCGGCGCTGACTTTGCCCAGAAGCTGATCGACTACACCGATAAGATCTACCTGGAATTTGGCGCCGACCCCCATGTGGAAGGCATCTACACCGGCGAGGAGATCCGTGAGATCCGCAAGAACGCCATCAAGGCGGGCCTCAAGCTGGTGGACTGCCCCATCCGCCACCTGGGCACCGAAAAGGCCCACCAGCTCTACCAAGCCGTGGAAGAGCACCTGCAGGCCGCCGGCGTGGAGATGCTCTTTTCCACCGAGTGCGAGAACATCCTTTTGGAGGGCGACGTCTGCCGCGGGGTGATCGTGCGGGAGGCGGGCGGCCAGACCCGCACCATCTACGCGGACACCGTGGTGATCGGCACCGGCCGCCGGGGCGCCGACTGGCTGGAAAAGCTCTGCGCCGAGCACCACATCGCCCACAAGCCCGGCACGGTGGATATTGGCGTCCGGGTGGAGTGCCGCAACGAAGTGATGGAAAAGGTCAACCGGGTGCTGTATGAGTCCAAACTGATCGGCTACCCCCGCCCCTGGAAAAACAAGGTGCGCACCTTCTGCCAGAACCCCGGCGGCTTTGTTGCCCAGGAAAACTACGACAACGACCTGGCCGTGGTCAACGGCCACAGCTACAAGGAGAAAAAGAGCGAGAACACCAACCTCGCCATCCTGGTGTCCCACAACTTTACCGAGCCCTTCAACCAGCCCATCGCCTACGCCCAGAAGGTGGGCGAGCTGACCAACATGCTGGGCGCGGGGCGCATCATGGTGCAGCGGTACGGCGACATCCTGGACGGCAAGCGCACCTGGCCGGAGGAGCTGGCCCGCAGCAACGTCCGGCCCACCCTGACCGACGCGGTGGCCGGGGACATCACCGCCGCCATGCCCTACCGGGCCATGACCAACATCATCGAGTTCATCAAGATGCTGGACATGGTGGTGCCCGGCTTTGCCGCTTACGAGACCCTGCTGTACAGCCCCGAGCTGAAGTTCTATTCCAACAAGGTCAAAATGGACCAGAACCTGGACACCAACATCCGCGGCCTGCACTGCCTGGGCGACAGCTCGGGCTGGACCCGCGGCCTGATGATGGCCAGCGTGATGGGCGTGCTGATGGGCCGCAAGCTGGCCGAAAAAGAAAGACTGACCCTGCAGGCCCTGTAACCCTCCCCCGCAAAAAACGCCCCCGCCGGAGCCGTTGGAACGGTCCGGGCGGGGGCGCTGCTGTTATAGCTTATTCGTCGATGAGGACCACGCTCTTCATGCGGACGGGGCTGGCGGGCTTATCGTTCCAGTCGGTGCGGACCGAGGCGATGCGGTCCACCACGTCCATGCCGGCCACCACCTTGCCAAAGGCGGCATACTGGCCGTCCAGATGGGGGGCATCCTTGTGCATGATGAAGAACTGGCTGCCGGCGCTGTTGGGGTCGGCGGCGCGGGCCATGCTGACCACACCGCGGGTGTGCTTGATGGGGTTGGCCACGCCGTTGGCGGCAAACTCGCCCTTGATCTTCCAGCCGGGGCCGCCGGTGCCGTTGCCCAGCGGGCAGCCGCCCTGGATCATGAACCCGGGGATGACGCGGTGGAAGGTCAGGCCGTCGTAAAAGCCGGACTTGACCAGTTTTTCAAAATTTTCGCAGGTGATGGGGGCGGCCTTTTGATCGAGCTCGATGTCGATGACGCCGCCGTCTTCCATAGTGATACGAACCATAATGCTTCTCCTACTCCTTGGGTCCCGCACGCGCCCAGAGGCCGCCGGGACGAACCATACACACAGCCGCGCCCGGCCCAGCCGCCGGTCCGCAGGCTCTGCCCGCAGGCGCAAGCCGGCGGGTTCCCTACCGACATTTTACCATACTTTCGCCTGTATGGAAAGAGGAAGTTTGTTTTCCCGCTTCTTTGGCGCTCTCGGTCTCGCTTCGCTCGCTCCCCTCTCAGGCGCAAACAATGCGGGGGCCGGCTTCCGCCAGCCCCCGCAGAGGGACCCTATCTTTCGTGACGCAAAAGTTCTTTTGTTTTGGTGCGATCAACAACAGAAGGAATAATTGGTGTTTTACTCCTTTTTGTCGTCACATGAAAAGGGTGGAGCATTTGAACCAACAGGGTTTGACGCCTGCCAGCTCCTTATATCAATCCCGGTTATGGTGCGACCGGAACTGTTATAAGTACGTTTTGATTAGACGCGAGCGATGTTGACAGCCACGAAGGTCATGCTCTTGCCGTGGTCGGCATCCAGAGTGATGGTGTCGGCAGCAACAGACATGGTATAGTCGTAGTCGGTGTTCATAGACTCATCGGTAGAATCACCATTGTCCCAATCGAAGTCGTCCTCCAGCAGCTTGACATTATCGTCAATCATGTCAGCAATCTCATCCATGACGGCTTCCTTACCCTTGAGGCCGTCAGCCACAAACAGCATGGAGATGTTCATGTCATCACGGTTGTAGTTGACATTGTCGGGATCCAGAACATCGAAAGTATCATCCAGATCCTGATTCAGCCTCACATCGTTCTCGGCACCCAACTCACGAATCAGAGCCTTTGCACCGTTCTTCAGAGAATCCGGAGCAGTTGCCCAAGCAATCATGTTGCCCCAGCTGAGATTCACCACATGGGTGTCGCCATCCATGAAGTTATCGTAGCTGCCAGCGATGGTGTTGCCTGCGGCGTACTCCATAGCGGTAGCCAGAGCATCGTTCACATCGTTGCTGTCCTGAGCCTCAACCTTCTTCTTAGCGGTGTAGCTCAGATGATTGTACAGCATCTGGGAGTAGCCAGAAACCGTGGGCTCATCATCGCCGGGATTGGGAGTGGGCTCGGGATCAACAGTGGTGGTGTTGCAGCCAGCCAGCATGGAAACAGTCATAACGCCGGCCAGCATCAGGGAAGCAATCTTCTTGAGTTTCATAATGAATTTTTCCTCCTTATGGTGTATAAAAGATAGAGACCCAAAACAGGTTGAAAGGAAGGTCCTTTCCTTTCAAAGGCATTATAGCATACCCCCCCCCGGTGTCAAGGCCCGATTTACTATTTTTTGGTTTTTGCTTTCTTTTCT
>HHCFJ05603__coassemble_464_pt1 | contig 26071 bp, 22 predicted proteins | sample HHCFJ05603__metabat2_low_PE_003 | metagenome-assembled genome bin HHCFJ05603 | reverse complement strand
GCTGCGGCGGGGTGTACGTCACCCACATCCACGAGCTGACCCAGCAGGTGGCCCGGTTCAACGCCGTCCCCGGCCGCACCGGCTGCATCGACAACCTGGTGGCCCAGATGGAAAACGTGGCCGACGGCACCCGCAGCTACCGGGTGCTGCGCACCACCCCGGACGGCCTGAGCTACGCCCGGGACATCGCCCGCAAATACGGCCTGAGCTGCGAGGAGATCCTGGCCGCCCACGGCATCCGCCCCGCGCCGCAGGCCGCCGGGGCAGCAAAAAATCCCGTCTGAGCGGCCGGCGCACAGGCGGGAAACAGGCGGGGGATCAGAAGGTCTTGGGGTAGACGCCCTCCTCGGTCAGGCGGGCCAGGGCCGCCACCACGCCGGGCTTGTCCTCCCGGTAGGTGACGCCGTACCATTTGTCGTGGCTGTGCAGCATTTTGACCTGGGCCTTGCCGTCAGCGATCAGGTCGGAGACGATGGTGGGCAGGAAATACTCGCACTTGAGGGGGTTGGTGGGCAGGTTCCCGGCCAGGAAGGCGGAGAACCGCGCCTGCGCCTCCTGCATGAAGCTGGCCGTCAGGCCCCAGCAGCCCATGCTGACCAGGGTGTCCCCCGGCAGGTCCACCCAGGCGTCGCCGTCGGCGTAGCGGATGACGCCGTCCGGCGCCTGGACGATCTTGGTCCGCTCGGTGACGCTGGTCAGCATCCCGTCCGGGCCCACCTCGCAGACGCCCCGGGAGACGCTGCCGTTTTCGGTCACGGTGTTTTTGACCTGGTAGCCCACCATGCAGTACTGGTACTTGTCGCCGTCGGCGTGGGTGGACAGGTAGTCGTAGATCACCCGGAAGGCCTCGGGGCCGTAGTAATCGTCCGCGTTGATGACGGCAAAGGGCCCATGGATCAGCTCCCGGGCGCTGAGCACCGCCTGCCCGGTGCCAAAGGGCTTGGTCCGGCCTTCCGGCACGGCGTAGGGGGCGGGCAGGTCCTCCAGCGACTGGAAGGCGTACTCCACCTCCATCAGGTGGGACAGCCGGTCCCCGATCACCTGCCGGAAGTCGGCCTCGTTCTCCTTGCGGATGATGAAGATCACCTTTTCAAAACCGGCGCGCCGGGCGTCGTAGATCGAGTAGTCGATGATGATCTGCCCGCCCGGGCCCACGGGGTCGAGCTGCTTCATTCCGCCGTAGCGGCTGCCCATCCCGGCAGCCAACACGACCAATACGGGTTTGTCCATAAAAGCGTCCTCCTTTGCTTGCAGGGGATATCCGATACGCCTATTATAGCCCCGGGGGCCGGGCAGTGGCAATATGGTTTTTTGCTGTTTATTTTAGGCGGCCCGCCTTTGCCCCGCAGAATGAGACTTTTTTGACAATCCGGGCAAGAACTTCTTGCTTTGCACACCGCATTTGGATATAATAGAAGTATCCACGGGGAAACCCGACGATGCAAAACTCACTTCAGGCAAGTAAAACGATTTGAGAGGAGTTTAGAACAATGGGTTTAGGTAAGAAGACCATCGACGACGAGAATTACTGCGGCAAGAAAGTCCTTGTCCGCTGCGACTTCAACGTCCCCATGAAGGACGGCGTCATCACCAATGAGAACCGCATCAATGCGGCGATGCCCACCATCCAGAAGCTGGTCAACGACGGCGCAAAGGTCATCCTGTGCAGCCATCTGGGCAAACCCAAGAACGGCCCCGAGGCCAAGTTCAGCCTGGCCCCCGTCGCCAAGGCCCTGAGCGCAAAGCTGGGCAAGGAGGTCGTCTTTGCAGACGATGACAACGTGGTGGGCGAGCAGGCCAAGGCCGCTGTCGCCGCCATGAACAACGGCGACGTGGTCCTGCTGCAGAACACCCGCTTCCGCAAGGAGGAGACCAAGAACGTCCCCGCCTTCTCGGAGGAGCTGGCCAGCCTGGCCGACGCCTACGTGGACGACGCCTTCGGCAGCTGCCACCGCGCCCACTGCTCCACCGCCGGCGTCACCGACTACATCAAGGACACCGCCGTGGGCTACCTGATGGAGAAGGAGATCCGCTACCTGGGCAACGCCGTCAACGACCCCGTCCGTCCCTTCACCGCCATCCTGGGCGGCGCCAAGGTCGCGGACAAGCTGAACGTCATCTCCAACCTGCTGGAGAAGGTGGATACCCTCATCATCGGCGGCGGCATGGCCTACACCTTCATCAAGGCCCAGGGCTATGAGATCGGCAAGAGCCTGTGCGACGACTCCAAGATCGACTACTGCAAGGAGATGATGGAAAAGGCCAAGGCCAACGGCGTCAAGCTGCTGCTGCCTGTGGACACCGTCTGCGTCAAGGACTTCCCCGATCCCATCGACGCCGCAGTGGACACCACCGTCTACCCCATCAGCCAGATGCCCGCCGACATGGAAGGCTGCGACATCGGCCCCGAGACCATGAAGCTGTTTGCCGACGCGGTCAAGGCTTCCAAGACCGTGGTCTGGAACGGCCCCATGGGCGTGTTCGAGAACCCCACCCTGGCCGCCGGCACCCTGGCTGTGGCCAAGGCTATGGCTGAGAGCGACGCCACCACCGTCATCGGCGGCGGCGACAGTGCGGCAGCCGTCCAGCAGATGGGCCTGGGCGACAAGATGACCCACATCTCCACCGGCGGCGGCGCCTCCCTGGAGTACCTGGAGGGCAAGGAGCTGCCCGGCATCGCGGTCATCCAGAACGCATAAATCGACCACATTTCACAAGCCTGCGACGGGTGCGGCGGCCATGCGCCGCCGCACTCTTTTGTTGGGAGCAAGGTAAGGATAAGGAGAACATACGATGGATAAAGCAAAGCGCAAGGCGATCATCGCCGGCAACTGGAAGATGAACAAGACCGCCACCGAGGCCGCCGCCCTGATCGACGAGCTGATCCCCGCCGTCAAGGACGCCAGCTGCGAGGTGGTCATCTGCACCCCCTACACCGACCTGGTCACCGCCGTGGCCAAGACCAAGGGCACCAACATCCACGTGGGCGCCGAGAACGTCCACTTTGAAAAGTCCGGCGCCTACACCGGCGAGATCAGCGCCGACATGCTGGTGGACCTGGGCGTGGAGTATGTCATCGTGGGCCACTCCGAGCGCCGCCAGTACTTCGCCGAGACCGACCAGACCGTGAACAAGCGGGCCCTGGCCGCCCTGAACGCCGGCCTGAAGGCCATCATCTGCGTGGGCGAGAGCCTGCAGCAGCGGGAAGAGGGCGTCACCGAGGAGCTGGTCCGGATGCAGACCAAGATCGCCCTGCGGGACGTCACCCCCGAGCAGATGGCCAACGTGGTCATCGCCTACGAGCCCGTCTGGGCCATCGGCACCGGCAAGACCGCGACCGCGGACCAGGCCGAGGAGGTCTGCGCCCAGATCCGCAAGGTGATCGGCGAGCTGTACGGCGAGGCCGTGGCCGAGGCCACCACCATCCAGTACGGCGGCAGCATGAACGCAAAGAACTGCGACGAGCTGGTAAGCAAGAAGGACGTGGACGGCGGCCTGATCGGCGGCGCTTCCCTGAAGGCGCCCGACTTCGCCGTGATCGTCAACGCGGCCTCCAAGGGCTGAGCCCAGCAAAACAGACAAACTAGAAACCGAGGATTTGTAAACTATGGCAAAGAAACCCATGATGCTCTGCATCCTTGACGGCTTCGGCTGGGTGCCGGACCAGACCTATGGCAACGCCATCGCCGCCGCCAAGACCCCCTATATCGACCACCTGTTCGCCACCTGCCCCCACGTCACCATCGGTGCGTCGGGGATGAGCGTGGGCCTGCCCGACGGCCAGATGGGCAACTCGGAGGTAGGCCACACCAACATCGGCGCGGGCCGCATCGTCTACCAGCAGCTGACCCTGATCACCAAGTCCATCCAGGACGGTGAGATGCAGAAGAACCCCGTCCTGGTCCGCAACATGAAGGCGGCCATCGACGCGGGCAAGGCCATCCACTTCATGGGCCTGATGGGCACCGGCGGCGTCCACAGCCATGAGGAGCACCTGTTCGGCCTGCTGGATATGGCCAAGGCCCTGGGCGCCAAAGACGTGTACGTCCATGCCATCATGGACGGCCGCGACACCGACCCCCACGACGGCGAGCGCTTCCTGCAGAACGTCCAGGACAAGCTGGACGCCATCGGCATCGGCAAGATCGCCACCGTCACCGGCCGCTACTACGCCATGGACCGCGACAAGAACTGGGACCGCGAGGAGAAAGCCTACGCCGCCTTTGTCTACGGCGAGGGCGAGAAGGCCGGCAACTGGAAAGAGTGCATCGAGCGCAGCTATGCCAACGGCGTCACCGACGAGTTCGTGGTGCCCTGCGTCACCTGCGAGGGCGGCCGCGTGGCCGAAGGGGACACGGTGGTGTTCATCAACTTCCGGCCGGACCGTGCCCGCCAGATGACCCGCATCTTCGTGGACGACGAGTTCAACGGCTTTGAGCGGCGGTATGGCCGCTTCCCCGTCCACTACGTCTGCATGACCGAGTACGACGCCACCATGCCCAACTGCGAGGTGGCTTATCCCCCGGTGGACCTGACCAACGTCATGGGCGAGTATATCTCCAACCTGGGCATGACCCAGCTGCGCATCGCCGAGACCGAGAAGTACGCCCACGTCACCTTCTTCTTCAACGGCGGCCGGGAAGAGCCCTTCGCCGGCGAGGACCGCTGCGTCATCCCCAGCCCCAAGGTGGCCACCTACGACCTGAAGCCCGAGATGAGCGCCCCCGAAGTGGCCGAGGAGTGTGTCAAGCGGATCGAGAGCGGCAAGTACGACGTCATCATCCTGAACTTTGCCAACTGCGACATGGTGGGCCACACCGGCGTGTTTGACGCTGCCGTCAAGGCCGTGGAGGCCGTGGACCAGTGTGCCGGCAAGGTGATCGACGCGGTGCTGGCCGCCGGCGGCAAGGTGATCCTGACCGCCGACCACGGCAACGCCGACAAGATGAAGAACGAGGACGGCACCCCCTTCACCGCCCACACCACCAACCCTGTGCCCTGTGTGGTGATCGGCGCCGGCAACGACTTCCAGCTGCGGGAGGGCGGCGTCCTTTCGGACCTGGTGCCCACCATGCTGGAGCTGATGGGCGTCCCCCAGCCCAAGGAAATGACCGGCAAGAGCCTGATCGTCCGCAGCTGAGGAACGGCCTGGCTCCCGCACAAAAACCCAAATACGAGGCCCCGCAGGCGGTGTGAGCGCACACGGCCCGCGGGGCCTTTTGTATGGGGATCAAAAAGACCCCGCAGCGCCGGGATTCCGGCAGGCTGCGGGGCCTTCGCGTTGCGGGGGATTTTCAGGCGGGGGCAGGGTTACGGGCGCTGGGCCTCGTATTCCTTGCGGTAGCCCTCCAGCTCCTTCTGGTTGCCGTAGACGTAGTGTCCGTTGGCGATCTCCTGCCACATGGGCTTGTCCACCGAGTAATCATGGACGGAGGGATCGTACACCAGCAGGCGCTTTTTCTTTTCCAGGGCGGGGTCCGGGATGGGCACCGCCGACAGCAGAGCCTTGGTGTAGGGGTGCAGGGGGTGGCGGAAGAGCTCTTCCGTCCCGGCCAGCTCCACGATGCGGCCCTTGCTGATGACGGCGATGCGGTCCGAGATAAAGCGGACCACCGACAGGTCGTGGGCGATGAACAGATAGGTCAGCCCGCGGGAGGCCTTGAGGTTGTTCAGCAGGTTGAGCACCTGGGCGCGGATGGAAACATCCAGCGCCGAGATGGGCTCGTCCGCCACGATGAACTCCGGCTCCATGATCAGGGCCCGCGCGATGCCGATGCGCTGCCGCTGCCCGCCCGAAAACTCGTGGGGGAAGCGGGAGGCAAACTCCGGCAGCAGGCCCACCTCGTGCAGGGCCGCCATGACCTTTTCGTGCAGGTCGTGCTGGTCCTTGTAGAGGTGGAAGTTTAGCAGGCCCTCGGCGATGATATACTCCACCTTGGCCCGCTCGTTCAGGCTGGCCATGGGGTCCTGGAAGATCATCTGGCACTTGCGGATGACCTCCTGGTCCAGCTCCTTGGGGATCTTGCCGTTGATCTTGCGGCCCTTGAACAGGATCTCGCCCCCGGAGGTGGGGTTGATGCGGGTGATGGCACGGCCGATGGTGGTCTTGCCCGAGCCCGACTCGCCCACCAGGGAGAACGTCTCGCCCTTGTAGATGTCGAAGTTGACGTGGTCGACGGCCACGAACTTCTTGCGCCCCGTGCCGAAGGAGATCTGGAGGTCCTTCAGTTCAATGAGCTTTTCTTTTTCAGCCATTGGCGTGGTCCTCCATCATTTTCTTGCGCAGGTTCTGGATCGAGTGGGGACGCTCGATCTTGGGTGCCCGGGGGTCCAGATACCAGGTCTTGGCGGCGTGGGTGGGCGACACATCGAAGAAGGGCGGCTCCTTGACAAAGTCAATGGCCAGGGCCTTCTTGTTGCGGGGGGCAAAGGCGTCGCCGTGGATGTCGTTGAACAGGTTGGGCGGGGTGCCGTCGATGGTGGGCAGCTGCTCGCCCTTGACGCCCAGCTGCGGCAGAGCCTGCAGCAGGGCCCAGGTGTAGGGGTGCCATGCGTCGTAGAAGATCTCTTCCACGGTGCCGTACTCCACGATCTGGCCTGCGTACATGACGGCCACACGGTCGGCCACGTTGGCCACAACACCCAGGTCATGGGTGATGTAGATGACCGACATCCCCAGCTCCTTCTGCAGATCGCGGATCAGCTGCAGGATCTGGGCCTGGATGGTCACATCCAGGGCGGTGGTGGGCTCGTCGCAGATCAGCACCTGGGGCTTGCAGGCCGCCGCAATGGCAATGACCACGCGCTGGCGCATACCGCCCGAGAACTCGTGGGGGTACTGCTCATACCGGCGCTCGGGGTCGGGGATGCCGACCTTGCCCAGCATCTCGATGGCGGCCTTTTTGGCGGCTTCGCCCTTCAGGCCCTGGTGATGCTCGATGCTCTCCTGGATCTGCTTGCCGATCTTTTTCAGGGGGTTCAGGCTGGTCATGGGGTCCTGCATCACCATCGAGATCTTCTTGCCGCGCACGCCCAGCCAGTCCTTTTCGGTGAACTTGGCCATGTCGCGGCCCTCATACAGGATGGTGCCGCCGTTGATCTTGCCGTTGATGTCCAGCATGCCCACAAAGGTCTTGGTGAACACGCTCTTGCCCGAGCCCGACTCACCCACGATGGCCAGCGTCTCGCCCTCGTACAGGTCGAGGGAGCACTTGCGGATGGCCTTCAGGGTCCGGCCGCGCAGGCTGAACTGGATCTCCACGTCGCGGGCAGAGATAATCGCTTTCTTTTCCATGTTTTATCTCTCCTTAAACGTGATTGCGCGGGTCGGCCGCGTCCGAGAAGGCGTTGCCCATGATATAGAACGAGATCGAAATGATGGACACGATGGACGCGGGGAAGATCAGCAGGTACGGGTAATCCAGGAAGAAGGTGCGCACCTTGGCCAGCAGCAGGCCCAGGGACGGCGTGTCGATGCCCAGGCCCAGGCCCAGGTAGGACAGGGTGGACTCCATGTTGATGGTGTAGGGGATGTTCAGCGCCGTCTGCAGGATGATGACCGACACCAGGTAAGGCAGGATGTTCTTGGTCAGGACACGCCACAGCGGGGTGCCCAGGCACCGGGAAGCCAGGTTATACTCCCGGTCGCGGTACATGAACACCATGTTGCGCACCCGGCGCGCCGTCTGGAACCAGCCGATGAAGATCATCGACACCGCCATGATGGTAAAGCTCTGGCCCACCATCAGGGCGATCAGGGTCATATAGATGATATAGGGCACGCTGTCCAGCAGGTTGTAAATTTCGGTGAACAGGCGGTCCAGCTTGCGGACGTAGCCCCAGATCAGGCCGAAAATGACGCCCACGATGCACTCGCCCACAGCGACGATCAGGGCCAGACGGATGGACACCTGGGTGGCGTACCACACCTGGCACCAGTAGTCCTGGCCCAGGTTGTCGGTGCCGAACCAGAACTCCCCGTTGGGGCTCTGGAACGAGGTGGAGGAATAGGGGACCAGTTCTTCATAGCTGTACTTGCCAATGGCAAGAGCCACAAAAGAGAAGATCACCAGTACCAAGAACACGATCATGCAGAAAACTGCAATCTTGTTCTTCAAAAAGTTCTTGACCACCGAGCCCCAGTAGGAATAGTTGGAGTAACCGATGCGCTCGGCCTCTTCGGGCGAATAATCGACGAGATAAAACAGCTCGTCGTCCTTTTTGCCCGCAAAATCCGATGCTTTGGCCATCAGCGGCTACCCCCTTTCTCTGCAATGGTGATGCGCGGGTCGACCAGCATCATCAGGATGTCGCCCAGGAAGATGCCCACGATGCTCAGCGCAGCGTAGAACATGACCAGGGTCTGTACGACGCTGGTGTCGTAGCGGCGGACGGCGTCGGTCAGCAGGGGGCCCATGCCGGGCACCGAGAAGAACGACTCCATCAGCAGCGAGCCGCTGATGGTCAGCAGCAGGGACTGGGGGATGAACTGGACCATGGGCACCAGCGCGTTGCGCAGCACATGCCGGAACATGATCTGGCTGTAGCTCAGGCCCTTGACCTTGGCCAGCTTGATATAGTCCCGCGTCAGCTCATCCACCATATACCGCCGCATCCACAGCGCATAACCTGCGGTGGAAGACAGGGACAGGCAGATGACCGGCAGCACGCTGGACGGCCCCACATTGCGGGTGGAGTACAAGGTCGGGAACCCGAACACCGTCGAGCCTATGACCAGCACCAGCGAGTACATGACCAGCGCCGGCACTGCATTGACCACCACGGTATAAGCGGTACCCAGCCAGTCAGGCAGCTTGCCCTTGAAGGCAGCCTGCACAACGCCGATGATGATGCCGCAGATCCACGAGATGCAGAACGCGATCGCGCCCAGGCGCAAAGAGACACCCATCCGGTCGCCGATGACCCGGGTAACAGCCATGCCGTTTTGAATTCTCCGCGAGGTACCAAAGTCCAGGTGGAGCAACTGCCCATAAAAACGGACCAGCTGTTCGCCGATGGGGTCGAGCAAACCGGCGGCTTCCAGAGCTGCTTCTTTCTGCTCCGGGGTAAACTTCATCAGCTGATCTTCAGTGAAGTAGTAGTCCGTGGGCAGCATCCGCATCAGCAGGAAGACGACGGTGACGGCGATCAAAATGGTGATAAACGACTGCAGCAGCCGTTTAACGGTGTATTTCAGCATTAAGCCTGCATGGCTGCGTTAAAAGCCGCAGCAAACTCTTCATACTGCTCCGTGGTATAGGCTTCCTCGGAGGTCTCCCAGTCAACGTACTTGTAGTTGAAGATGCCGTACATGGCGTTGATCTTGGAGTATTCGTTGGCGTGGGTCAGGCACCACGACACTTCATAGACGGCGGGCATGGTCAGCGCGTGCTGCAGCATATAGGCCTCGGCGTCGGCAAAGGCGTCGTAGCGGGCGTCGATGTCGTCCACGATGGCGCTGGCGTCGTTGACCATGGTGGTGAACTCCTCAAACTTGGCGACCAGGTCGGACTGCCAGTCGGAGGTAGAGCCTTCCTTGACGATCTTGCCGATGAAGCCATAGTTCATGGCGTAGTAGGCGTTGTCGTCGTGCAGGATCTCCTGGCCCAGGAAGTTGATGGGATCGCCGAAGTCAGCGCCCCAGCCGTTCTGCACGATGCTGTGCTTGTGGGCGTTGATGATCTCCTGGGTGATGGAGGAGACGTACTCGACAACATCCAAGACGATAAAGTCGTCGCCCAGGCTGTCGGTGAAGCACTGACGCAGCACGACGGCGCTGTCCTGCTGGGTGGTGTTGCCGGACAGGATGGGATAGTAGCAGTGGACGGGGAAGGTGACGCCGATGGCGCTCAGCTCGTCCATCGCCTGCTGCTTGAGGGCGGCGATGTCTGCGAAACGGGTACGGACCATGGTCTCGCCGTCGTACTGGCCGTAGCCCATCTTCTCACGCACCAGCTCGGTGTAGTCCTTGCCGCTGGTGTTGTAGCAGACGCCCTGCATGGTGTAGAAGTCGTTCTCGCACTTCAGGGGGTTGATGGCGTTGGTGCGGGCGTAGTAGGTGGTCAGGTCCAGACCCTCCAGCATGCAGCGGCGGAAGGCCTCGTTGGCCACGGCCTTGTTCCAGTTGTCGTCGGGGGTGCCGTCGTCGTTGAAGCGCTCAAAGTTGAAGTGGAACTGGTAGCTGTACTTCTTGGGGCGCTTTTCGCACAGCTGGTCGGCGTACTCGTGGTTGGGATCGTTGGTGATGGTGGTGATGGTAGACTCGGTCAGGTCGATCTCGTCCAGCTCGCGGTTCTGGTACAGCTGGTAGCCCACCACCTGGTCGGTCAGCATGGTGACGACGACGCGCTCAAAGCGGCTGTGGTCGTCGGCGCCGTACCAGGTGGGGTTGGGGATGAAGCTCTTGGTGTTGCGGTTGACGTACTCCTCGATCAGGTACGGGCCACAGTACCACATCTCAAGCTGGGTGGCATAGCGGAAGCCGTCGATGCCCAGCTGGTTGATGAGGTCCTCGGAAGCGGGGTAGAAGCTGACATAACCTGCAACGGTGTCGAAGTAGGGGCAGGGATTCTTGCAGGTGAACACCAGGGTGTAGTCATCCGGAGCCTCGATGCCCACGCCGAAGTCGAGCATATCCTGGTAGGTCAGGTCGGCGGCGGCGTCGCCCAGCTCGACGGTGTGGTTGTAGTACTCCTCGGCGTTCAGGACGTTCTGCAGGGGCATGGAGGTGTTGAAAGCCTCGTTCTTGTACTGGTTGATGACCCACTCGCAGCCCACCAGGAAGTCCTTGGAGGTGATGTGGCCCGTGACGTTGCCGTTGACGTCGCACCAGTCCACATCGTCGCGCAGGTGGAAGGTCCAGACCGAAGCGTCCTCGTTGTGCTCCCAGCTCTCGGCGATGGCAGCCACCGGCTTGCCGTAGGGGTCAGAGCTCAGCAGGCCGTCCACCAGGTTGGTCAGGACGTTGAAGTCGGAGGCATCCTGGCTGTGCAGGACGTTCCACTCCTCCAGCTCACGGACGTTGCTCTCCCAGGTGTAGTACTCGCTCAGAGGGGCGCCGCCGTTGCTGGCAGCGGGGGCGGAAGCAGCGCCGGAAGTGGCGGTGCTGCCCGTGCTGGAGCTGGAGCCGCCGCAGGCTGCCAGCAGGCCGGCAGCACCCACAGCGCCAGCGCCCTTCAGGAACGAACGGCGGCTGATTTCAAAGTTTGCGTTCATGTGATTGTATCCTCCCTGTTATTCTTCGTGTCACGGCAAGAGTTGCAGATTTTGCCTGTTCCCATTCCTGCGGCGGTGTCTTGCCTATGAATACAAAAAGGCCCAACACAGACCTCAGCGTCTGTATTTGGCCCCGCCGCAGAATCCTTAACACACGTGTATTTTACCATCATAAAGTACAGATGTCAAGGAAACCGGGGGAAACTTGCGGCCGGAATTGCCTCCCCAGGGGCGAAAAAAGGTGAAAAAAGCGTGAAAACTTGAACAACTTTCATTTCTCGCCTGCAATGGTTGCAAAACTTGCATGGTTTTCCGCCCGGGCCACCTGTGCGCCGCCGGTGGACGCAGGCAAAGGGCGGCTATCTTTTTGGCGGGAAACGTGATACAATGATACAATAACCCTCTCCGGCACGCGGGAGAGGGCCGGACAGAAGGAGAAGCTATGAAAAAACTGCGTTCCATTTACAAAAGCGATATGTTCCACGCGGTGCTGTACAAAAGTTTCAGCCGGCTGGTGATCGCGGCCTGCCTGTGCCTTTTGTGGCAGCGGTTTGTCAGCGACGGGCGGTTCACCATCTGGGAGGCGCCCTGCCTGGCGGTGGGGGCGGCGCTGCTGGGCTGGGCGTGGGTCGGCTACCTGCGGCTGGACGGCATCCGCGTCCCCTTTGTGGACAAGGACAAGGAGCTGTCCGCCCAGCGGGGCGCCCGCAAGCGCCATGCCACCCACTCCATGGCCGACTTTGCGGACGAGAAGATCGTCTCCTTTGACGAGCTCAGCCCCCGGGAAAAGGCCCTGTGCAGCATGCTGGCCAGCCTGATCGTGGGGGTGCCGATGACCGCCATCGGCATCGCCGCCAGCATCCTGTAAGGGGGCGGCCCATGCAAGATGTGACAAAACGCCTGGTGGTGGGGGTGCTGGCCCATGTGGACTCGGGCAAGACCACCCTGTCCGAGGCGATGCTGTACCGGGCCGGGGCCATCCGCCGGCTGGGCCGGGTGGACCACCGGGACGCCTTTCTGGACACCGACAGCCTGGAGCGGGCCCGGGGCATCACCATTTTTGCCAAGCAGGCGCTGTTCCAGCTGGAGGGGACCCAGATCGCCTGGCTGGACACCCCCGGCCACGTGGACTTTTCCGCCGAGGCCGAGCGGACGGTCCAGGTGCTGGATTACGCGGTGCTGGTCATCAGCGGGCCCGACGGGGTCCAGAGCCATACCGAGACGTTGTGGGCCCTGCTGCGGCGCAGCCATGTGCCCACCTTTCTCTTTATCAATAAGATGGACCTGCCCGGCCCCGGCCGGGAGGCCATCCTGGACCAGCTGCGCCGCCGGCTGGGGGAGGGCTTTGTGGACTTTGGGGCGGACGCCGCCGCCCGGGACGAGGCCCTGGCCCTGTGCGACGAGCGGCTGATGGAGGCTTACCTTGCGGGCCAGCCCCTGGCCGGCGGGGACATCGTCACCGCCATCGCCCGGCGGCATGTGTTCCCCTGCTGGTTCGGCTCGGCCCTCAAGCTGGAGGGGGTGGACGGGCTGCTGGAGGGCCTGGTCCGCTGGACCCGGCCCGCCCCCGCCGGGGAGCACTTCGGCGCGCGGGTGTTCAAGGTCTCTCAGGACGAGCAGGGGGCCCGGCTGACCTGGCTGCGGGTGACCGGCGGCGTCCTGAAGGTGAAGGACGCCCTCTCGGGCGGCCCCGAAGGGGAGGGCTGGTCCGGCAAGGCCGACCAGCTGCGGCTGTATTCGGGGGCCAAATACACCCTGGCGGGCGAGGTCCTGCCCGGCCAGGTCTGCGCCGTCACCGGCCTGACCGGGGCAAAGCCCGGCGAGGGCCTGGGGGCCGAGCGGGACGCCGGCGCCCCCCTGCTGGAGCCGGTGCTGACCTATCAGGTGCTGCTGCCTGCGGGCGCCGACGTCCACACCGCCCTGGCCCAGCTGCGCCGCATCGAGGAGGAAGTGCCCGAGCTGCACGTGGTCTGGGACGAGGCGCTGGGCCAGATCCACATCCGCCTGATGGGGGAGATCCAGCTGGAGGTGCTGCAAAGCCTGCTGTCCCGCCGGTTTGGGCTGGAGGTGTCCTTTGGGGAGGGCGGCATCCTCTACAAAGAGACCATCGCCGGGCCGGTGGAGGGGGTGGGCCACTACGAGCCCCTGCGCCATTACGCCGAGGTCCACCTCAAACTGGAGCCCCTGCCCCCCGGCAGCGGCATCCAGTACGACGCCGACTGCCGGGAGGAAGTGCTGGCCCGCAACTGGCAGCGGCTGGTCCTGTCCAACCTGGAAGAAAAGGAGCACCGGGGCGTCCTGACCGGGGCGCCCCTCACCGACGTCCGGATCACCCTCATCGCCGGCAAGGCCCACCTCAAGCACACCGAGGGCGGGGACTTCCGGCAGGCCGCCCTGCGGGCGGTGCGCCAGGGCCTGATGATGGCCAAGAGCGTCCTGCTGGAGCCCTGGTACCACTTCCGCATCGAGCTGCCCGCCCAGAGCCTGGGCCGGGCGATGAACGACCTGCAGCAGATGGGGGGCAGCTTCGGCCCCGCCCGGCAGGAGGGGGACACCGCCTGCCTGGAGGGCACGGCCCCGGTCAGCGGGCTGCGGGGCTATCCCCGGCAGCTGGCCGGCTACACCCACGGCCGGGGGCGGATCACCCTGACCCCCGACAGCTACCGCCCCTGCCGCAACGCCGCCGAGATCGTGGCGGCCTCCGGCTACGATCCCGACGCCGATCTGGACAACCCTTCCGGCTCGGTGTTCTGTGCCCACGGGGCGGGGTTCCTGGTGCCGTGGGACAAGGTGCGGGAGCATATGCACGTGGAAAGCGGATGGGGCAAGGCCCGGCCCGCCCGCCCCGACGCCGCAGACGGCGCCCCCGTCCGCCGGGCGGCGGCCTTCCGGGCCAGCCTGGAGGACGACGCCGAGCTGATGAAAATTTTCGAGCAGACCTACGGGCCCATCAAGCGGGACCCGCTGGCAGCGTTCCGCCCGGTCAAGAGCAGCCGCCCCGACTTTGACGCCGGGCAGTGGTCCGTCCTGCCCGAATACCTGCTGGTGGACGGTTACAACATCATCTTTGCCTGGGAGGACCTCAACGCCCTGGCCAAAGACAGCCTGGCCGCCGCCCGCCAGAAACTGATGGACATCCTGTGCAACTACCAGGGCTTTAAAAAGTGCGTCCTGATCCTGGTGTTCGACGCCTACCGGGTGCCGGGCAGCCCCGGCACGGTGGAAAAGTACCACAACATCCACGTGGTCTACACCCGGGAGGCCGAGACCGCCGATATGTACATCGAGCGGGTCACCCACGAGATCGGCCGGGAGCGCCGGGTCCGAGTGGCTACCTCGGACGGGATGGAGCAGATCATCATTCTGGGCCACGGGGCGTACCGCCTGTCGGCCCGGCAGTTCCGGGAGGAAGTGGACGAGGTGGAGCGGGAGATCCGCCGGTACATCCAGGGGGAAGCGTAAGGCTGCGCCCCCAAAGACGTTTTGGAAAGCCGAAGGAGGCTACAGGACATGGAACAGCTCAGCGAAGGATTTGTCTTTACCTGCATCCGGCCCCGGGCCCAGGAGAGCCACAAGGGCAGCTATGGCCGGCTGCTGGCGGTGGCGGGCAGCCGGCGCTACCGGGGGGCGGCGGGGCTCGCCGCCGAAGGGGCCCTGCGCGCCGGCGCGGGGATCGTCACCCTGGCTTCCGTCGAGCCGGTGATCGCGGCCGTGGCTGCCCGCCTGCCCGAATGCTGCCTGCTGCCCTGCCCGGAAGGGGCGGACGGCGGGATCGGCGCCGGCGCGGCGGAAGAGCTGCTGGCCGCCCGGGCCGGGGCGGACGTCCTGCTGATGGGGCCGGGGATGGGCAACACCCCCGACACCCGGGCACTGGTCCGCACGCTGGCCGGAGGGGCGGCGGGGACCGTGGTGCTGGACGCCGACGCCCTGAACGCCGTCTCGGCCCTGCTGGCCGCCGGCGAGGCCCTGCCCCGCCCGGCAGGCAGCCTGATTTTGACCCCCCACCCGGGGGAGATGGCCCGGCTGACCGGCCTGGCCCCGGCGGAGATCGCCGCCGACCGGCCCGGCGTGGCCGCCCGCTATGCCGGCGCGTGGGGCTGCACCCTGGTGCTGAAAGGGCACCGCACCATCGTGGCCGCCCCCGACGGCCGCCTGTGGCTGAACACCACCGGCAACGCCGGCCTGGCCCGGGGCGGCAGCGGGGACGTGCTGGCGGGCATGACCGCCGGCCTGGCCGCCTGCGGCCTGCCCGCGCCCGAGGCCGCCGCCTGCGCGGTCTGGCTCCACGGCGCGGCCGCCGACCGCACCGCCCTGCGCCTGGGCCAGTACGGGATGCTGCCCCACGACATCCTGGCCGACCTCGGGGCCATCTTTGCGGAGAATTACCGGTAAGCAGCGACCTGGGAGCGCGCCTTCGCGGCGCGCTTTTTGCGTCCGAAAATAATTTTGGGGATCCTCTTGACCCTGACGCTGCGTGATGGTGTATACTGGCATCACACGGGAGGGATGACGATGCGGACCGTAAAAGAAGTGAGCAGGATCGCCGGGGTGAGCGTGCGCACGCTCCACCACTACGACGCCATCGGCCTTTTGAAGCCGGCCAAAGTGACCGATGCGGGCTACCGGCTGTATGACGATGCAGCCCTGGGCCGCCTGCAGAACATCCTGCTGTTTCGGGAGCTGCGGTTTTCCCTCAAGGAGATCAAGGCGATCCTGGACAGCCCGGACTTTGACCCCGCGGCGGCGCTGGAACAGCAGATCCGCCTGCTGGAGCTGCAGCGCCAGCACATCGGGGACCTGATCGACTTTGCCCGTGCACTACAGAAAAAAGGAGCGTTCAGCATGGATTTCAAAGCCTTTGACACACAGGAGATGGAGCAGTACAAGGCGGAGGCCCGGGCCCGCTGGGGCGGCGGCGAAGCCTACCGGGAGTTTGCCCAAAAGGAGGCGGCAGGCGCCGACTTTGCCAAGAGCGGCCGGGAGCTGATGGAACTGCTGGCCGGGTTCGGCGCCCTGCGGCAGCTGCCGCCCGACGCGCCGGCAGTGCAGGAAAAAGTGGCCGGCCTTCAGGCGTTCCTCACGGAGCACTATTACGCCTGCACCCGCGAGATTTTGTGCGGCCTGGGGCAGATGTACACGGAGGACGAGCGGTTCCGCCGGAACATCGACCAGGCGGGCGGCGAAGGCACGGCGGCGTTTGTCCGGCAGGCCATCGAAGCCTACTGCGCCAAAAACTGACCAAAACGGACCATAATTGAAAAGAGCGGGAGGGCTGTGCGGCCTTCCCGCTTTTTGCGCCGGCCGCTTCCTTTCTGCGGGAAATATGGTATACTAAACACAACCAACTTCACCTGTTTGAGAAAGGGGCGGTCTTATGGTCAAGGCACTGGAAGCCATCATCGCAGAGAGCAAAAACATCGTCTTTTTCGGCGGGGCGGGGGTCAGCACCGAGTCGGGCATCCCCGATTTCCGCAGCGTGGACGGGCTGTACCATCAAAGGTACGATTACCCGCCTGAAACCATCCTCAGCCATACCTTCTGGGAGCAGAACCCCCAGGAGTTCTACCGTTTTTACCGGGACAAGATGATCGTCCGGGGGGCAAAGCCCAACGCGGCCCATCTGCGGCTGGCAAAGCTGGAGCGGGAAGGCAAGCTGAAAGCGGTGGTCACCCAGAACATCGACGGGCTGCACCAGGCGGCAGGGTCCCAAACGGTGTACGAGCTGCACGGCAGCACCCTGCGCAACTACTGCGTGGACTGCGGCAAGTTCTACGGCGTGGACTATGTGGCCGAAAGCACCGGGGTGCCCCGGTGCACCGTCTGCGGGGGCATCGTCAAGCCTGACGTGGTCCTGTACGAGGAGTGCTTGGACGAGGCCACCATGGCCGGGGCCATCGCCGCCATCCGCAAGGCCGACACCCTCATCATCGGGGGCACCAGCCTGGTGGTCTACCCGGCGGCGGGGCTGATCCACTATTTCCGGGGGCGGCATCTGGTGGTCATCAATATGCAGCCCACCGCCGCCGACCGCTCGGCCGACCTGTGCATCGCCAAACCCATCGGCCAGGTGCTGAGCGAAGAAGTTTGCCTCGACGACGCCCTTTGACACAAAGCGCCGGCCCCCCTCTGGTACAATAGGCCGTGCAGGCGGCACGCCTGCAGGAAGGGGATCGGAACAAACGATGCTGCAACTGTGTGAACCGGCGGTCCGGCCGCGCCGCCTCTCGGCCGAGGAATTCTGCCTGCTGGCCCGGCGGGAGGCGTCCGGCTTTTACCGCCCCCGCAGCGAGGTGCTGCGGATGCTGGCGGTGGGGCAGGCGCCGGGGGTATGCGGCCCCCGGGCCGAGCCGCTGGCCGCCATGATCGAGCTGCCCCTCACCGCCAACGTGGAGGCGGCGGGGGCTCTGCGGCGGTTTCTGGGCCGGCAGGGGCTGGGCCGGGGCAGCCTGCTGGGCCCGCCGGTGGGGGACAGGGAGCTTTTGCCCCAGCTGCTGGCGGCGGCCTTGCCCCAGGCCTGCCGCCACGCGGGGGCGGGCCCGGTGTGGGCGGCCCTGGAGGCCACCCCCGAAGCGGAAGAACTGCTGCCCATGTACTTAGAAGCGGGGCTGGTGCTGCGGGCGGCCCGGCCCCTCAGCGGGCTGGCCCCCTGCTGGCTGTTTGCCCGGGCGCCGGGGCTGCGCCCGGCGGAGCTGGTCTGGGTCCCGCTGGCCGACCGGCCCCGGCTGGCGGCCCTGCTGGGGCGGGGCTGGGCGGCGGTGGCCGCCGAGACCACCGCCGGCCAGGTGGCCCTGGGGCTGTGCCCCCTGTAAACGAAACTGGGAAGGAATGTGAAAACGATGAAACTGGTCATTCTCGAAAGCTACGTGATGGAGCCGGGGGATCTGGACTGGTCAGGGCTGCGGGCTCTGGTGCCGGACACCGTGGAGTACGTCCGCACCCCCTACGAGGAGATCGCCCGCCGGATCGGGGATGCCGAGCTGGTGGTGCTGAACAAATGCCGGATGGACGAAGCCATCCTGGCCCAGTGCCCCAACCTGCGCTGGGTGGGCATCATCGCCACCGGCACCGACAACCTGGACCTGGCGGCCTGCCGCCGGCATGGGGTCAAGGTGGCCAACGTGCCGGCCTACTCCACCTACAGCGTGGCCCAGATGGCCTTCAGCCTGCTGCTGACGGTCTGCCAGTGCCCCGAGCGGCAGGACCGCGCCCTGCGGGACGGCTACTGGCAGCTGGACATCCCGGCAAAGTACGGCATCCTGCCCCAGGTGGAGCTGTACGGCAAGACCTTCGGCGTCTGCGGGTACGGCAACATCGGGCGGCAGACCGCGCGGCTGGCGCAGGCGTTCGGGATGCGGGTGCTGGCCTGGACCCGCACCCGCCGGCCGGAGTACGCCGGCGACGGGGTGGAGTTCGTCCCGCTGGATACCCTGCTGGCCGGAAGCGACGTGGTCAGCCTCCACTGCCCGGCCACCCCCGCCACCCGGGGGCTGATCGGGGCGGAGGCCCTGGCCCGGATGAAGCCGGGGGCCGTCCTGCTCAACACCGCCCGGGGCGCCCTGGTGGACGAAGGGGCAGTGGCCGCCGCTCTGGAGGCGGGGCGGCTGGGCTGGTACGCCGCCGACGCCTTTGCAGTGGAGCCCCTGCCGGCGGACAGTCCCCTGCGGCAGGCGCCCCGCACCCTCTTTACCCCCCATGTGGCGTGGGCCACCGGCGGGGCCCTCCGGCGGCTGATGGAGATCACGGCGAACAATCTTGCCGCCTTCCTGGCCGGCCGGGAGGAAAACATCGTCAACTGACCGGCGCCGGCGGCAGCCGGCCGGCAAAAAAGCCCCGCCCGGGGCTGAGGCACCGGGCGAGGCAGAACAGAGTGTGGATTTGGATCACATGGCGGCTTGGCCCCGGCGGGGCGGAGCCGCTTTTTGTTTACAGCACGTAGCTCATGGCGTCGATGCGCTGGGTGCCGGCGTCGTCGCCGGATGCGCCGGCCTCCTCCGGCGCGTCGGAAAGGGTGACGCCGCCCACGCCGGTGGAGACGGCGCGGACCGCGCTTTCCAGAGCGGCGGGGCAGGTGATGTCCTTGCAGTCGTAGAAGGCCAGGTGCTCGAGGACGGCGGCGGAGGTCAGGCTGGCGGCCAGGGTGACGCTCTTGCAGTCCACCAGGGTCAGCCCGTCGGGGAAGGCGTCCAGCAGGCTCTGGTCCACCGTCAGCTCCATCTTGCCGTACAGCGGCTTGCCCGCCAGATAGTGGACCTCCCCGTCAAAGAGGGTCTCGGTGACGGCGTCCAGCGCGTCGGCCAGGCTCTCGGGCAGGTAGATGTCCCCCTCCACCTGCAGGTATTCCAGGTTGCTCAGGGCTTCGGCGCAGTCCTCGGTCAGGCGCAGGTCCCCCAGCACCACCAGGCTGTCCCCCAGACGGCGCAGGGCCGTGCCGTTCAGGGTCAGGTCGTCCTGCTCCACCGTGACGCCGTCGGGCAGGATGGTCAGCTGGGTGTCAGGGTCGAAGAGGGGGGCCAGGCTTTCGGCCAGGCTCTCGGCGAGGTAGGCCTCCCGGGCGGCAAAGCGCACCCCCCGGGCGGCCAGCTCCTCCCCGTCCAGGGCGCTGTCCACGGCGATCAGCCGCTTGGCGGCCCAGTAAAGGCGGCCCGGTTCGGCCCGCAGGGCAAAGGCGCGGTCGAGGACGGCGTTGCTCCGCAGCACCACCGCTCCGTCGGGGTAGGTCTCCACCTTGCCGTTGACGGCGGCCTTGCTGGCCAGGACGGTGGCCAGGGAGTCGGGGCAGTAGACCATGCCGTTGATCATCATCCCCATATACTGGCGCAGGGCGTCTCCGGCGTCGGGGGTGATGGTCATCATCCCGTTCACCACCAGGTACTGCCGCCCGTTGGGGGTGTTGCGGCCGGTGAACAGGGTCTTGCCGTTGAGGGTGTTCAGGGTGGTTTCGTCGTCCAGGTCCAGCGTGTGCATGCAGTCCATCTCGAAGGGATAGCGGCTCATCAGCTCCCGGGCGCGGGCGTTGGTCATGACGATCATGGCGCTGATGCGGATGCTGTCGTACTGGGCGAGGGTGGATTCCTGCATTTTGCGCAGGTCGCAGAACATGGTGTCGATCACAAGTTTTTTGCCCATGGTTTAGTCCTCCTTGAGTGTTTGCTGTAAGTGTTTGCGGATGCGGTGCAGCCGGGTGCGGATGGTGGCGGCGGGCTCGCCGGTCATTTTGGCCAGCTCGGCGGCGGTGTAGCCTTCGTCGTACCGCATGGAAAAAAGGGCGGCGTCCCGCAGAGGCAGCTTGTCAAAGACGGCGGCCAGCTCCACCCCGGACATGGCCAGGGAGGCGGTATCGTCGGCGGGCTCTTCGCCGGGAGCGGGGGCGTACTTTTGCAGCAGCTCCTGCTCTTTGGCGGCCCGGCGGGCGGCGTCGCAGTAAAGGTTGTGGGCCGTCTCAAAAAGCCAGGCTTTCTGCTGGGGAGCGGACAGGGAGCTCAGCAGCCCCGCGTGGCCCATGGCCCGGAGAAAGGTCTCCTGGGCCAGGTCCTCGGCGGCGTCCTGGTCCCGCGTCAGCCGGCAGCAGAAGCGGCAGAGCTTGTCCCAAAAGCTGTCATAGAGCGTTTCCCACAAAAGATTCACCTCCCTGCAGCGGCCCGGCCCACGCTGCTGCCTTGCAGCCGCTTCTGTCTGTAAGACGAACGGGGAGGGCAGAGCGTTTCAGCAAACAGAAAAAAGGCACAAAAAAGCCGGAAGGACCGCTCCTTCCGGCTGAATGCTTTTTCAGGCAAGGATGCCGCTTTCGGCAATGGCCTGCACCGCCTGGGCGATCTGCCCGGCGGGCATGGTCAGGGCAAAGCGGACGTAGCCTTCGCCCGCGGGGCCAAAGCTGGAGCCCGGGGTGCACAGCACGCCGCTTTTTTCCACCAGGTCCATGCAGAAATCCATGCTGCTGGCGTACTTGGGCGGGATGGGCGCCCAGACGAACATGCTGCCGTGGCTGTCGGGCACATCCCAGCCGATGGAACGCAGGCCGCCGCACAGGGCGTCCCGGCGCTGCTGGTAGACGGCGCACTGATCCCGGACCATGTCCAGGGGGCCGGTGAGGGCGGCGATGGCCGCCTTCTGGATGGGCAGGAACATCCCGAAGTCGATCTGCCCCCGCAGCCGGCGGAAAGCCGCCACCACGTCGGGCCGCCCCACCAGGAAGCTGATCCGCGCCCCGGTGACGTCGAAGCTCTTGGACAGGCTGAAGAACTCCACCCCCACGTCCATGGCGCCGGGGGTGTTGAACAGGCTGTGTCCCTCGGCCCCGTCAAAGATGATGTCGCTGTAGGCGTTGTCGTGGATCAGGAGGATGTCGTACTTCTTGGCAAAGGCCACCAGCTCCTCGTAGAGGGCGGGGGTGCCCACGCTGCCCACGGGGTTGGCGGGCAGGGAGACGATCATATACTTGGCCCGGCGGGCGACGTCCTCGGGAATGCCCTTTACATAGGGTAAAAAGCCGTGTTCTTTGACCAGCGGGTAGTAGAAAGGCACGGCCCCGGCCAGCTTGGCCCCGGCGATGAACACCGGGTAGCAGGGGTTGGGCAGGAGGACGGTGTCCCCTTCGTCGCACAGCACCATGCCGATGTGGCCGCAGCCCTCCTGGCTGCCGTTGCAGCTGGCCACCTGGTCGGGGGTGATGTCCACCCCGAACCGCCGCTTGTAGTAGCTGCACACGGCCTGCAGCATCTCGGGGATGTCCCGCAGGCTGTACTTCCAGTTTTCGGGGTCGGCGGCGGCGTCCAGCAGCGCCTGCCGGATGTGGGGCGCCGGGGCAAAGTCGGGCGTGCCCACGCTCAGGTTGTAGATCGTGCGGCCCTGAGCTTCCAGAGCCACCTTCTTGTCGTTCAGGGCCGCGAAAATCTCGTCCCCGAACAGCTTCATCCGCTTGGAAAATTCCATCCTTACATTCCCACTCCTTTATGTTTGTGCTCTGCTCATTTTAGCACGTTTCGCCGGGGTTTGCAACTAGTCGATGGTGGTTGCCGTCCGGCCCACACCCAGCACGGAGGTGGAGATCTTGGCCCAGCTGTTGCAGCCGCAGACGCCGTCGGCGGTCAGCCAGTTGCGCCGCTGGTAGCCCTTGAGGGCGTTCTCGGTCAGAACGCCGAACACCCCGTCGATCCGCTCGCCGGTGGGGTAGCCCAGGGTGGACAGGGCGTCCTGCAGGATCATGACGTAGCAGCCCCGGCTGCCCCGGCGGAGGGTGGGGTAGCCCGAGGTAGTGCCCGAGCAGGCGGGCACCCCGTACCGGCGGTCAAAGTGGACCCAGGTGGGGGTGAGGGAGAGGGGCTCCACATAGCCCCAGGCCCCGGTGCGCAGGGCTGCGTTGAAGATCTCGGTGCGATGCTCGGCGGTGGTGGTCTGCCCCACGTCGAAGGAGACCCCCGCGTAGTGCTGGCTGCGGGTGCCGTGGCCCCCCTCCCAGATGCGGCGGAAGGCGTACCCCACATGGATGCCCCGGCCATACCGGCGGCGGGTCAGGTTCCAGGCCTCCATGGTGGAGGTGGTGGTCCAGAGGGTGGGGCTGCCCGACTGCCCCCGGAACTCCCGCACCAGCAGGGTGCTCTCGGTGCTGTAGGGCATGGAGTCGTTCTCGTCCACGGTGGGATAGGTAAAGACCCGGTCGGTGTAGTTGTCGTAAATCAGTAAGCGGGCCATGGCTCAGTCCTCCTCCGGCTGGGGGAGAGGCGCGGCCCCCGGTTCCAGCGCGCCGGTCAGCAGGGCCAGGCCCAGGCCCTCGGCGGCTTCCCAGGTGTCGTCGTCCACGGCGCCGGTCACCGGCAGGCCCAGGAGCTGCTGCAGGCTGCGGGTGCCCGTCTCCACCCCTTCGGTGTAGGCCGACAGGATGCCGGGGCTGGAGACGGTGTCGTAATAGTAGGCGATGCGGGACAGCATCACGGTGTAATACAGCACCGCGTCCCCCGACGAGCCCAGGGACAAGGGCGCGCCGGGATAGGGCATCCGGTTGACGGTGATGACCGGGCCCGACAGCCGCAGGCGGTTGGCCTGGGCATAGAGGTTCTCCCAGGTGGAGCGGCCGGCCACGCCGTCCACCGTCAGCCCTGCCAGCCGCTGGAAGGCCCGGACCGCCGCCTCGGTGGACGCCCCGTACACCCCGTCGATGGCCACGGTGGGGATGCTGGTGTCGTAGGAGTGCATCAGGTAGAGGTAATATTGCAGCTCCCGCACGGCCCGCCCGCTGGACCCCCGCCGCAGCACGCCCGGGAACTCGCCGGGGCGCAGGCTTTCGGCAAGCAGGTCGTTGGCGATGTCGGTGTACACCTCCCGCAGCTTGTTCCAGGTGGTGCGGCCGACGACGCCGTCCGCCGTCAGCCCGAAGTACCGCTGGAAGGCTTCCACCGCCCGCTGGGTGGACGGGCCGAACCGGCCGTCCACGGTGGGGTTGTTCAGGGCGGTGTAGACGGTGCGGGCGATCTTGAGCCAGAACTGGACCAGGCGGACGTTCTGGCCCTCGTCCCCCTGGCGGAGGGCGGTGCCGGGGTAGGCGTTGGGGGTGCCGTTGTCCGACTGGATGCTGAAGAACTGGGCGTAGATCGCGTTCCAGGTGGCTTCGCCCACCACGCCGTCCGCCTCGAGGCCGAACCGCCGCTGGAAAGCCCGGACCGCCGCCTCGGTCCCGCTGCCGAACCGACCGTCCACCGTCACCGAGGGGATGGCAGAGACGTACTGGCTGATGGTGTTGAGCCAGAACTGCAGCTGCTCCACCGCGCTGCCCCGGGACCCGGTGCGCAGGGTCGTGCCGCCCCAGGAGCCGTCCGAGAGGATGCCGGAGGCGGTCTCGCCCTCGCTGGTCAGCTCCGCCAGGTCCTTGACCGAGACGTAGATGTAGCTGATCTTGTACCAGGTCTGGCGGCCCACCACCCCGTCGGCGGTGAGGTTGAACTGCCGCTGGAACCGCTGGACCGTGCCGGCCATCTGAGAGCCGAAAATGCCGTCGGCCTCCAGCGTGCCGAAGAAGGGGTAATCCTTGGTGATGCGGTTGAGCTGCCGCTGCAGGGTGAAAACGCTGGACCCGCGGTCCCCCTGGCGCACCGGGCTGCCGGGATAGCTCTCGGGGATGGACGCGATGTTGGAGGTGCGGACGATCTCGATGTCGTCGCCGTAGTAGTATTGGAGGATGGACAGGGGGCTGCGGCCCTGCTGGGCCAGGGTGACGGTGCCCCACTGCTTGAGGCCGGGGCAGGAGACCGTCTTGCCGTCGCAGTACTCGGAAAAATAGGGGTTGACGGTGCCGGTCTTGCGGATATAGGTGTTGAAGATGTCGTCGGTGAGGCGGACCATCACGTCAAAGACGGTGCGCCCGTGGACGTAGGCCTGGTCGTAGCCGGGGGAGCCGCTGATGTTGAAGGGATACCCCCTGGAGGGATACCACTCGGTGTAGATGCGGTTGAGGACCAGGGAGATCTGACAGTGGATGTTGGCCCGCAGTGCCGCCTCCGGCCAGGTAACACAGAATAAACTAATTCGCAAAAATAACGTGTAATCGCCTTAAATTTTTGGTTTTCTGCAAAAAAAATGGGCTTTGGAGGGGGAATAAACGTACAATAAAATATGGATAAAAATTGCATGAAATGACTTGAAAAAGAAAAAGCGTGACGTGGATAAAACGATGTTTTATCTGGGACACGCTTTTTCAGTTGGGGTAAAGAAAGGTAATGGATTATGCTTGATTACTTTTACGGCGGACAAGCCGAGCAGTTTTCCTTTTATCGATTGCCCAAAGCTCTCTTTGTAGACCTCAGATTCCGCGGTGTCTCTGCGGAAGCAAAAATCTTGTATGGCCTCTTATTGGACCGGATGGGACTTTCGATGAAAAACGGCTGGATGGATGCTACTGGCCGGGTGTACATCATCTTTACAACAGAAGAAATCATGGAAGCGCTCTACTGTGCAGATAACAAGGCCACCAAGCTAATGAAGGAACTGGAAGGCTGCGGATTGATCGAGCGCCAGCGCCGGAGACTCGGAAGACCCAGCCTGATCTATGTGAAAAACTTTATCTCTGAATCGTCAGAACCACGAATCCAGAGTCGTGAAAATCACGATTCTGGAACCGTGAAAACCGCGACTACTGAATCGTTAAAATCACGAGGAATTAAGAATAATCAAAACAATACTGACTTGAGTGAGACTGATCCTTTCCTTTCGGACGTGGCCGCCGGAACGGAATCCGAAGGGAAAGATGACCGCACCCGGTATCAGGAATATTTTGCCCGGCAGCTTGGCTTCGATGCTCTGATTGCAAGCTATCCTGAAGATGAGGATATGCTGCGGGAGATGCTGGAACTGCTGGTGGATACCGTGTGCAGCAAGCGCCGCTTCATCCGTATCGCGGGCGATGATAAGCCCGCTGAGGTGGTGAAGGCCCAGCTCATGAAGCTGAACAGCGATCACCTGCGGTTTGTCCTCATGTGCCTGAAAGAGAACACCACTCAGGTACGGAATATGCGGCAGTATCTGCTGGCGACCCTCTACAACGCCCCCATGACCATGCACAGTTCCTATGCTGCCCGGGTGCAGCACGATTTCAAAACAGGATAAAATTTTGGCCCAGAGGTTTCTCTGAGCCTTTTCTGTTGGAGGTGATGAATCATTTCAGAGCAAAAAAGCGAAGTTATCTCAACGGAACCCAACCGCGAGCAGATCCAGCAAATCCCCATCGCCGAGCTGCATCCCTTCAAAAACCATCCGTTCAAGGTCCTGGACGATGAAGCTATGCAGCGGACGGTGGAGAGCGTGGCACGGTTCGGGGTGCTGGCTCCGCTCATTGCCCGGCCCCGGCCGGAAGGAGGTTACGAGATCATTT
>HHCFJ05603__coassemble_447_pt1 | contig 28526 bp, 22 predicted proteins | sample HHCFJ05603__metabat2_low_PE_003 | metagenome-assembled genome bin HHCFJ05603 | reverse complement strand
TTCACTTGCCTGTATTTTGGTTTGGTTACTTTGATGGTTTTAAAACACTCTCTAAAATCCAGCGTGACCACTGGATGGAATGGCATCAAGTCAGTAACCACCACTGCCTGGAATGGGGTAAAGAGCAGTATTTCAAGCACGATGTCCAGTGTGAGAAGCACGGTATCCTCTGCTATGAGCAATCTGCGCTCCACGGTATCCTCCGGGGTATCCGGCATTAAGGGCAGCTTCAGTTCCCTGTCCAGCCTTGCGTCCTCCGCCTACCGGTGGGGCAGCGATATCTGCTCCCAGATGGCAGCAGGTGTACGCGCGGCGGCGGGGGCGGTTATTTCTGCCGCCAGGAGCGTCGCTTCCAGCGTGAGCAGCCTCCTGCACTTCTCTGTGCCGGATGAGGGCCCCCTTGCGGACGCAGACACCTATATGCCGGACTTTATGGAGCTTCTGGCAAAGGGCATCACGAAAAACCAGAAGCTGGTCACCGGCGCGGTATCGGAGCTGGCCGGTTCCATGAGTACCAGCATAACCGACCCCGTGGGAAATCTGGAAGAACAGGTAGAAAAGGCGTTTGCCAGGATCACCTCCGGCATCCGGGACAGCCTCGCAAGTGCGGCAGGCAGCATGGGCAGCCTCCTTGTAAATGGGCTGTCCGGCACAGAAGGCAGGCTCTCTTCCCTGTGGGACAGCCTGAAGAATCTGACAGGCAGCGCCATGGAGGGAATAACGGAGACGGTGCGCCAGGGCGTGTCCGATATGGGGGCGGCCACCGGGCAGTTTGCGGACAGCCTATCCTCCCTGGGAAACCACATCACAAGCCTTGGAAACACCTTCGGTTCAGACTTCGCAGTCTCCGTGGGGACCGGGATCAGCAGGATCGGAAGCGCCATAAACGACGTGGCCGGCATCATCCGGGAAGTGGGGCAGATGAAGGATTCCCTTCAGACCGTCGCGCAGACCTTCAGCGGCCTGAATTCCGCAATAGGCAGTACCGGGACTTCTTCCGGCCTGCTCTCGAATCTTGGGAATGTGCTGAAGAGCGTCACCGCAGACTGCGGCGGACTCGGGGACGGCATCAGCAGCCTGCTTTCGAAGCTTGGCGGCTTCGGAGACGGCCTGTCCGGGCTGGTAAATAACCTCGCAAACGCTGGCTCCGGGCTTTCCAAGGCGCTTTCAGGCCTTGGCGGCGGGATCGGAAAAACCGTATCCAGCCTCATGACCAAAGTGGGCGGGCTGGGAAGCAGCCTGTCAGGGATTGTATCCTCCCTTGGCTCCGGGCTCACCGGCCTTGCGGGGAGTGCCGGGAGCGCAATCACCGGCCTGATCGGGTCGGCAGGAAGTGCCCTCTCCGGCCTTGCGGCATCCGCGGGGACCGCCCTTTCCGGTGTGGCGGCCTCTGCAGGCGGGTTCCTTGCCTCTGCAGGTATCGCCCTTGCCGGTCTTGCCGGTCCTGCGGGGATCGCAGTTGCCGCGGTAGGCGCGGTAGGGGCAGGTGTGAAAGCCCTGTGGGATAACTGTGACGGCTTCCGGGAAGGTGTGACGAATGTATGGAATTCCCTGAAGAACGCTGTATCCGGCGCGGCATCCGCCATCGCAAGCGGTGCATCCAAGGTATGGAACGGGGTAAAGAGCGTCGCCTCCTCCGCGATAAGCTGGGGCAAGGACATCTGCTCCGGGCTTGCAAACGGTATCAAGTCGGCGGCAAGCGGTGTGTTCAATGCCGCCAAGAGCGTGGCAAAGGGCATCGCCAGCCTCCTGCACTTCTCCGTGCCGGACGAAGGGCCTCTTTCCGATGCGGATACCTATATGCCGGACTTTATGGATCTGCTCCGTAAAGGCATCACCGGTAATATGGGAACCGTGCTTAATCAGGTGAAATCCTTTGCCTCCCAGCTCAAAGAACAGATGCGGGGTACGGGAGACGGGGATCTGTTTGGCTTTAAAAAGCTGCGGAACCTGAAACTCCCCCAAATTGACCTGCCGGAGTTTTCCTTCCCGCAGCCGGCCTTTGCCGGTATGGCGGCGGGAGGAGCGACCACCAACAATACCACCAATAATAACCAGAAGACCACCAATCTGGGCGGTGTACACATCACGGTCAACGGCTATAACGCCAGAAACGATGATGAGCTGGCAAGGGTGGTGGCGGATAAGATCAACGGCATGATCTCGGAGGATGATGCTGTGTTCAAATAAGACTCAACTAAGACAGAAGGAGGGAATGAAATGCCGGTTTCACCATTTGATACAAGGGGGCGGTTTACGAGAAACTACCTCTCATTTGCGGGCAGGAACAGTAAGGAGTTCCTGCTCTACCTTTCCGGCCCCGGTGTCTATGATTCGCCGGCGGCGGATGTGGAGGCAACGGCTGTGCCGGGGAAAAACGGCGACATCTTAACGGAGAACGCCAGGACCGGGCAGCGGCGCTTCCACAACCTTGACATCGAGTATGATGCTTTTTTCTTTGACGGGATACCGGCCAAGACCACGGCGGTCAAGAGCTGGCTGTTATCCCCGGTGGGCTACCAGAAGCTCTCCGACACCTACAACCCGGACTTCTTCCGGATGGCAGTTTGTAAGGACGCGGTGGAGTTTGAAGTGGCGAGGCACAAGGCAGCGAAGATGAAGCTCACCTTCCACTGCAAGCCCCAGAGATGGAGCGTGGCGGGGCAGAAGCCGGTGCGCATGGACGCTCCGGGGACGATCCGGAATCCCTTTGCCTTTGCCTCCCAACCCGTCATCCGGGTGTATGGGGACAGCGGCGGCGTGCTGTATGTGGGGGATAACACCATCACCATCCACAGCATTGACCAGTACGTGGACTTAAACTGTGAAACCCACAACGCCTACAATGCGGGGGGCTTCTGCAACCAGACCATCCTCTCCGAAGACTTTCCGGAGCTTGCCCCCGGCAGCACCCGGATCGCCTGGACGGGAGGCATTTCCTATGTGGAAGTCACGCCAAGGTGGTGGACGCTATGATCCCATGCCTTTATGATTCTTCTGAAACGGAGTATGCCGACAACGGTATCGGGAAGCTCTCCGACTGCCAGTCCTGCGTGGTCACGGAGAAGCGGAACGGGAGCTATGAGCTGAAGATGGAGTACCCGGCGGAGGGCATCCACGCGGATTACCTGCAGGAGGGGAATATCATCCTGGCAAAGCCGGCCGACCAGGTACAGAGCCAGCCCTTCCGGATCTATAAGATCACGACCCCGCTGTCCGGGAAACTGGAAATCTGCGCAAGGCATATCTCTTACCAGTTAAATTTTATCACGGTCTCTCCCCTGTCAGCATCCGGCTGTCCGGCTGCCCTCGCGGCCTTAAAATCCAAGGCCACCACGGACTGCCCCTTTACGTTCTGGACGGACCTGGTATCAGGGGCGGCTTTTAACCTTACCGTCCCGGTATCCCTGCGCGGTGCCCTGGGCGGCGTGGATGGGTCAGTACTGGATACCTATGGCGGGGAGTATGAGTGGGACCGTTACACGGTGCGGCTCCATCAGGCCAGGGGGCGGGATAACGGGGTGCGCATCGTTTACGGTAAGAACCTCATCGACTTCAAGATGGAGCGGAACATTGAGAATGTCATCACCGGCGTCCATCCCTACTGGAAGAACCAGGAGACGGGCGCGGTGCTGGAGCTGCCGGAGAAGGTCATCACGGTATCCGGAAGATCCGTCCCCTATGAACGGATCGTTCCTTACGACTGCACGGAGCAGTTTGAGTCGCAGCCAAGCGTGGAAACCCTCCGTAATCACGCGGCAAGTTACCTGAAGACTACGACCCTCACCGACCCCAACGTGGACATCACCATCGACTTCCTGCAGTTATGGGAGACGCCTGGGTATGAGGATATCGCGGAAGCCGAGCGTGTGCAGATGTGCGACACGGTGTGGGTGTATATCTCCAAGCTGGGCATTGAAGTTTCCTCCAAAGTGACGGAAACGGAGTACGATACGCTGCTGGAAAAGTACAAGAGTGTGACGCTTTCCAATTCTGTGGTCAGCAGCCGGAGCAGCTCCCTTGCCGCCTTCTTGGGCAGCATTAAGAACGAGGCGAGCAATGCCTACCAGACCGCCATCCGGGTGGAAAGTTCCATCTCGGATGTGTCCGCCCTGGCAGAAAACCAGGGGTATTACAACGTGCTGGCGGCGGCCCTGATGGGGCTCCATTATTCCAGCGGCACGGACAATAACGGCAACGTGGTGCGCTATGCCTATAACGCGGTGTCACTGGAAGCTTCCACCCGCGCATGGCGGAGCGGGCCGGACGGGCTGTTTTACTCTACCAATGGCGGCAAGACCTGGCAGTACGGCTGGGATACAGACTATCAGGCGGTCTCCACTGTGTTTGATACCCTTTCCATCCTTGCAGGACAGATCCGGGGCGGAACGATTGATACACAAGCAGTGCGGATCTCAGGGAACGCTTACTTTTTCTGGACGGGGGATGCCATCCTCCTGACAGACCCGCAGGATACCAAACGCATGGTCAAGATTGGGCTGTACGCAGACGGACGCTATGGTATTGCGGTAAGCGCAGACGGCGGGGCTACCTGGGAGGAAGGCCTGGGCTTTGATGGTGTAAAGCTGTCAGAAGCGACGCTTCAAGCCTTCGATGAACGGTATGGAAAGGCGCAGGTCACGGTATCGGAGGAAGCGCCTTCTGAGCCGAAAGAGGACACCCTCTGGATCGATAAAACCATGAACCCCAAGCGGCTGAAGCTGTGGAACGGTACGGACTGGGAGATCGTGGGGTATGAGCCGCCCGTGACGGAGCCAAGTGAGCCGAGTGAGCCGAATGAGCCGGGGACAGATATCGGAACAGAGCCCACGGAGCCGGAGACAGACACCGGCATAGATACCGGTGAGAATACCGATACCACAACAGAAACAACACCGGTAACCCCGGAGGAAGGAGTTGATGCAGATGCCGAAAACAACACCGATCACGATACAGCAGGCGGTTGACCTTTCGCTGACGGATAACCTTGTGCCGCCGGTGATCCATGTGAAGCAGTATGACCATGGGGCGCGACGCATTGGCTGCTCCCTGTACCAGGACTCCATCCTTTTTACTGTGCCGGATTCCGTGATTATCAACGTAACAGGCACAAGGCCAGACGGGAATGTGTTCCAGTACAGCAGTGAGACGGATCCCGAAACCGTGTATGTGGAGGATGGAGCGGTCTATCTGACCGTTACCGATATGATGACCGCCACACGCGGCCGGGTGCCGGTCGATGTGACGCTGTTAGACGGCGAAGGGGCCGTTGTGGGCTCTTTTTCTTTTATCCTGCGGGTGGAGCGGGCGGCACTAGAAAACCAGGGACTCACACAGGCATCCTATTCTGGCACAGTCTCCCGTGTGGCGGAAAACATGGCGGTCTGCAGCATCAATGATGACGGCTATTTGTGCATCGAATCGGATGACGGCCTGGGGCTCACCTTTTCCATGGACGGGGAAGGAAAGATCGCCATCACCTATAACGAAGAGGAGGCATCAGGATGAGCGATTATATTGGAAAGCGGATCGTGCCAAAGCACTGCGGGGAATGGGATAAGGATACAGCCTATGAGATGCTGTGCATTGTCCTCCATACAGAGTCCGGGGAGAGCTATATCTCCCGGTGTGAAGTCCCTGCGGGTGTTGAGATCACGGACGGGAAGTACTGGGCGGTGTGCAGCCGGTTTTCACAGCAGGTCAAGGACATGGAAATCCACCTGCAGGAAACAGAAAACCGTATGGCAGAGGATCTGCACATGACAAAGGAAACCATGTCCGGAGAGCTGGAACAGGCAAAACAGGCCATGTCCCAGGAGCTTGATGAAACGGAACAGTTCCTAGCCGGCAAGGTGGATGCAGCGGATGAGGCACTTAGGGAAGGCCGCACCGAGATGGAGGAGACGGCAGATGCCCTCAGTAAGCGTCTTGACAATCTGGTATCCTCATCCACCTCGGATACGGAGGTGCTGGATATCCGGGTAGACAGCGAAGGGGAGACACATGCATCCGCCGGGGAGGCGGTACGTTCCATCACAAAAGGGCTGGTTCCCAAGAGTATCCCGTCCACCATCGGTGTGGCGATAGAAAAGGATAAGGGGAATACGGCGGACATTTCACTTTATGGATCCGTGGTAAAGGGAGAGCTCTCCTATGCAGGCGCATCCTATGTGGGCTTTTTCGCCGGCTTCTTCGGAGAATACGAGTCGGTAAAGGAGAAAAAGTACCGGGTGGTGCTTCACGCTATGGACGAAATCCCGGAGGCGGATTTTCTTGTTACCAATGCATCCCGTGCCTGGGGGAGCAGTGACGGCACGGTAGGCTGCGTGAACCTTAAGACCTGCGCTGTAAAAGCAGGAGATATGGTTTCTGTGGACATCGACTTTTCCGATTCGGCTTTCCAGGAATTTGTCCAAACTCACCCGGACAAGACAGAGCTTTTCTTTGCCCTGCGCGTCCAGAAGCATGAGATTGTTATCCCGGCGGCAACGGTGTATTTCTACGCCTACGAGCTGACGGATACTCTGGACCTGTTCTGGAAGTACGTCTCGGAAACGGACCGGCTGACCGTGCTGGAAGCCGAGGTAAAGGATGCGAGAAATGATGGAACGGAGTATGCCTCCCTGGGGGAGATGGCAAAAGCCCACGGGGATGCGGCGCGGGAGCTGATTGCTGCAAGGAATGACAGCCGGGGCGAGGCATTTGCAAGCCTTCCGGAGCGATTAAACAACATGGACGGCCTGATGCGGCCAAGGCTTGCCATTTCCGTCCTCCGGCCTCCCAGGGATAACACCAACGGGTGGCTGGCATCCGAGGATGGCTTTATGGGGGCGGAGGTGGCCAACCGGAACGCCGTGTTCCGCTTCTCCTATGCGGACTTCTTAAGCTACGAAGTTCATCCCTGGGGGAGCCTGCATTTTTCCTTTGCAGTCTCTTATGATACCGCCATGGCCCTTGCCCATCTGGACAGCCTGTATCTGGACCTTCGCATAGAGGATGCGGAGGATGCATCTGTATGTGCCGGGGAGTCTCTTCTGGTGACGTTTTATCTCAACGGGTATGAATCTTGGGGGACTGTGATCAACCCCATCCGGAAGGAAACGGTGACCATCGGCCAGAGGAATCTGATCCATCTGGAGGAGGAAGAGGTAAGGAATGTCCTGGCGGAAGGCAAGCCGCTGTTTATCCTGTTCTCCGGCTCCTTCCTAAACCACGAGCTGGTGGCGCAGATGGACCGGGTGGTTATCACCGCTTCCGTTATCGACAGAAGCCGCTCGGAGGATCTTTTTGCCTATACGGGTTATGCGGATGTGGCGGAGACAGCCCTCTTTGCCCATGAAGCTGACCAGGCAAGCCATGCGGCATTTACGGATGTGGCGGAGCTGGCGCTCCATGCCAACAGTGCGGACAGCGCACAGCTTGCAGACAACTTCTTCCTAAACGCGCCGGAGGAAATCTTAAATATCCCTGGCAAGAGGTATTCTCCCGGCATGAACACGGCAGATGTCCCCCTTAAGAGCCCTTACACCTTAAGCGGCGGCTTCCAGACGGATGCGAAAGACCGGGAGATCGTGACGGAACCCGGTGTGTTCATCGATGCGCTTCGTTTCCGGTTCTCTCTTTCCGCAGGGGCGGGACAGCCAAACAACCAGGGATATATAAAGAACCTCTCCACCCTGATGACTTATGAGGAGATGCTCTCACGGTTTGAGGAAGGGTACCTTTACGGCTATATCTGTGCACTGGAGGACTGGGAAGGGTACCCGGAAGCCAGCAAGGCAGGGAGCCATCCCCAGAACCTCCTGATCGCCGGGTATCTGGACAAGGTGACGCAAAGCACCTTTGTAAATATCAGAAATCCCGCTGTGCGCAGGATCTCCGATAAGCTGACCCTCTCCGTCTGGAAGTACCAGATCACGCCGGAGCAGCTTACCTCCATCCGGGAAGCACAGGCGGCGGAGACTTTCCGCGCCGGCTGGTTTGGTATCTGGAACACCAGGGCCTATACCGAAGGGGAGGATGCTCTGTGGGAAGCCGTGTGGTATTGGTCGGACTGTGCCTTTACCGATGGATCCTATTCTGATGAGGAGATGCTGACGTTCTTTTTAAATAAGTACACTTACTGGGCATCCCTGGTCAACCACAGGGCGCTGACCCAGCGGTTTGCAGCGGCGGAGGATTCCATTGCGGAATTAAAAAATCCTTTGATGGGCTGTCTGCCGTATCAGAGGAACTGTCTGAAAACGTGGACGGGTTAAGCAGTGCCCTTGAAAACGCTGGTATAGGAAAGGACATCCATATCACCTGCTGGGGCGATTCCCTGACTGCAGGCGGGGGCTGGACGACTACGCTGGCAGCCCTCTCCGGGGCAACGGTCCATAACGGCGGTACGGGCGGTGAGAACGCCAGGTGTATTGCAGCCCGCCAAGGGGCGGATGTGATGACAATCAATAACATCACCATCCCGGCAGAATGTGAGCCTGTGACCATCGCTGTCCGGGCGGAGGATACCGGGATCTCAACCGAGTGGGGATATAAGGTGACACCTCTCCTTCAGGGCGGTGCCCATGTAAACCCGGTGGAGATTGGGGGAATCCTCGGTACCTTAAGATGGACGGGCGCAAACTACGCCGATCAGACCGGTATCTGGACGTTCACAAGGTCAGAAGCCGGGGAGGAAGTGGTAATCACAAGACCTACAGCCATCCGCACAGCCTTTGACCGGGAGCGGAATGGGAAGTCAGAGATCATGGTGATCTTTATCGGCCAGAACGGTGGGTATACAGATATCGACGACCTGATCCGCACCCACCGGCTGATGATCGACCACTTTAAGGGCAAGGAGTACGTGGTTCTTGGCTTATCTTCCGGTACGGCAGCTCAGAGGGCAGACTACGAGGCGGCCATGACGGAGGCGTTTGGCAGGAGGTTTGTAAGCATGCAGGGATTCGATTAAGGAATTTGACTGCTGGGACTTATCTTGCATGCGCCAGATTTACCCAGATAGAAGCTGATGAAGGCGGAGTAGGGATTCCGGGCATTGGTGCTATTGAACCTGGGATAGCGAACTGGGCATCTTTTACCAGCTTTGGCACATGCCAGCTTAACCAACCGCCGAATCAAATGAAGATCCTGTATGAATATGGCGGAGGCAAGGATTACCTCAATTTTAATGTCCAACTTCAGGGAAACCAGTTTGCTTCATTCCAGGCAGTAATCTGGGTTTATGATGTATCGGGATTGACTGAGGAGGAACGGGAGTGGATGCTGACGCAGGAGGTGCCTGAAAATGCTACCGCGGTCAGGCTTTCTTTAAAAGCATATCAGGCAGACATGGCAAAAAATGCAGAAACTTCCGCTCTTGCGGATTATGCAGAAGAAGCAGGAACGGCTGAAAGTGCCCATTTTGCCGAAAAAGCAGGAACGACAGAAAAAACCGAATATGCCACAATTAGCGGAAAATGGAACGGGAAAAAGGCTCTTGTAATTGGGGACAGCATCACTGCGGCAGGAAAATGGCAGCAGAAACTGAGCGAACTATTGGGAATGAAAGTGGTGACACATGCAAAAGGTGGAATCGGTATCGTTAAAATGGTCGATGGGGACAATGGGCTTACTGGCGTATATGATGAGAAAACAGATGCCGCCGGTATATTGCGTCCCCTTACACAGGAAGACGTCATGGATGTGGATTTGATCATCGGGCTTCCGGCATACAATGAGCGTGCTACACAGTATGGTACTGCTGAAGACCTGTACCCACAGCAGCACACTATCAATGGCGAAATCCAGTATTTTATTAACCGTATCTATGAGGAACTCAATAAAAGCGGTAGCCGATTTTTGCATCGCGCGTCTTTTTTTCATTTCTCCATAAAACCACCCCCGTTTCCTTTATTATACAGGAAACGGGGGATATTGCACCAGTTTTTTGACAAACTGAACGGGAGGCTCCCATGCAGGGAGCCTCCCGTTGGCATTTAGGAAATAGGGGTTACTTGTTCTTGCTGCGGGCCTTCATCCGCTGCTCGTGGTTCAGGATCTGCTTGCGGATGCGCAGGCTCTTGGGGGTGACCTCCAGCAGCTCGTCCGGGGCCAGGAACTCCAGGCAGCCTTCCAGGCTCAGCCGGCTGATGGGCACCAGGCGCAGCGCGTCGTCCGAGCCGGAGGCGCGGGTGTTGGTCAGGTGCTTGGTCTTGCAGACGTTGACGTCCACGTCCTCGCCGGTGGGGGTGTAGCCGATGACCATGCCCTCGTAGACCTTTTCGCCGGGGCCGATCAGCAGGGTGCCCCGCTGCTGGGCGTTGTACAGACCGTAGGTGACCGAGTCGCCGGTCTCGAAGCTGACCAGGGAGCCGGTGGAGCGGTTGGTGATCATGCCGGCCCACAGGTCGTAGCCGTCAAAGATCTGGTTGATGACGCCTTCGCCGTGGGTGTCGGTGAGGAACTGGTTGCGGTAGCCGAACAGGCCGCGGCTGGGCATACGGAACACCAGCCGTACCCGGCTGTCGCCCAGGGCGTCCATCTGCTGCAGCACAGCCTTGCGCTGGCCCAGGCCGGTCATGACGGCGCCCTGGTACTGGGTGGGCACGTCGATGACCACCTGTTCCATGGGCTCGTAGGTCTTGCCGTCGATGACCTTGGTCAGGACGTGCGGGGGCGAGACCTGCAGCTCGTAGCCTTCCCGCCGCATGGTCTCGATCAGGATGGACAGGTGCATCTCGCCGCGGCCCATGACCCGGAACGAGTCGGTGGTGGCGGAGTCCTCCACCCGCAGGGCCACGTCCTTGAGCAGCTCGCGGTGGAGCCGGTCGCGGATCTGGCGGCTGGTGACGTACTTGCCTTCGCGGCCGGCCAGGGGGCTGTCGTTGACCGAGAAGGTCATCTCCACGGTGGGGTCGTTGATCTTGACAAAGGGCAGGGGCTCCACCTTGGCGGGGTCGCACAGGGTGTTGCCGATGGTGACGTCGGGTAGGCCCGAGAAGGCCACGATGTCGCCGGCGGTGATGTTGTCGCAGGGAACGCGGCCGTTGGCCTGGAAGTCATACAGTTTGGTCAGGCGGCCCTTCATGCGGACCGACGGGTCGTGCCAGTCGCAGACCACCACTTCCTCGCCCACGCGGCAGGTGCCGTTCTGGATGCGGCCGATGCCGATGCGGCCCACAAAGTCATTGTAGTCGATGGAGGACACCAGCATCTGGAAGGGGGCGTCCGGATCCCCCTCGGGGGGCTCGATGGTGTCCAGGATGGTGTCGAACAGGGGCACCAGGTCGGTGCCGGGGACGTCGGGGTCCAGGCTGGCGGTGCCGGCCCGGCCGCAGCAGTAGACCATGGGGCACTCCAGCTGCTCGTCCGAGGCGCCCAGATCCATCAGCAGGTACAGCACCTCGTCCACTACTTCTTTGATGCGGGCGTCGGGGCGGTCGATCTTGTTGATGACCACCACCAGGCTCAGGTTCTGCTGCAGGGCCTTCTGCAGCACGAAGCGGGTCTGGGGCATGCAGCCCTCGGCGGCGTCCACCAGCAGGACCACGCCGTTGACCATTTTCAGCACCCGCTCCACTTCGCCGCCAAAGTCGGCGTGGCCCGGGGTGTCCACGATGTTGATCTTGACGCCCTTGTAAGTGCAGGAGCAGTTCTTGGCCAGGATGGTGATGCCGCGCTCACGCTCGATGTCGCCGCTGTCCATGACGCGCTCGGCCACCACCTGGTTGTCGCGGAAAGCGCCGCTCTGGCGGAGCATGGCGTCCACCAGGGTGGTCTTGCCGTGGTCGACGTGGGCGATGATGGCCACGTTGCGCAGATCGTTACGAATCATACAAATCAAACCTCTCTATTATACAACGACATGGTTCTATGACGGATATTTCAACCGTATTAGTGTAAATCATAGGAGTGCGTTTGTCAAGATTATCTAAAAAATTATTCGGCATTTCGGCGTTTTGACAGGAAGGGCGTCCTCCGGCAAAAAACCAGTGCGCAGAGCACCGACAGCACCTCGGTCACCGGGAAGGTCAGCCAGACATACGTCAGCCCTGCGAAGTGGAACACCCAGGCCAGGGGCACCAGCAGCACCACCTGCCGCAGCACGGTGACAAAGAGGCTCTGCCCGCTCTGGCCGGTGCCCTGGAAAAAGACGGTGAGCATCATGGCAACGCCGGCGGGCAGGAAGCTGAGGCAGATGATCCGCAAAGCCGGCACGCCGGTCTCCAGGATGGACGGGCTGGCCGAAAAGATGCGGAGCAGAGCCTGGGGCGCCAGCAGGAACACCGCGGTGGCCGCGGCCATGACCGCCTCCGAGATGCCCACCGCCCAGCGCAGGGTCTCCCGGACGCGGCCTTCGGCCCCGGCGCTGTGGTTGAAGCTGAGCACCGGCACGATGACCTGCTGCAGGGCCGTCAGGCCGGTAAGGGAATATTGGGCTACAAAGTAGCTGTCGACGATGTTGTAAACGGACTGGATCAAAAGTGCCAGCATCACAGGCGGGGAAAGCCGGAACAGCAGCTTCCCGATGGGCAGGTCACCCATAACGTTCCATCTCCTTTCCCGCATAGGATAAGGGATGGAGCAGCTCCACTGTCAAGCCCCTTTTTGCGTTTTTTCTTTCAGATGGGCCCGTACCTCGCAGGCGTAGTCGTCCATGTAGGGGAAGAGCTGCAGCCCCAGCTCCTCGGCGTAGACGGCGTCGGCCTCCTCCCCGTGGGCGGCCAGCCAGTCCAGCAGGGGAGAGAAGTCGGCCCGCTCCTGCCGGATGCGGAGGAGAAAGACGGCGTACCGCCCGGCGGGGATGGTGTAAAGGGCGTCGGGGTCGATCCAGCGGTAGGGGTCTTCCGTCCGGACGTACTCCCGCAGTTTGATCACCTGGCCGGCGGGCATCCCCGCGCCGTCCAGCAAATAGCCGTACCGCCGCCGGATGGAGGCGGCCTGCTGCAGCTCGGCCTGGGCGGCCTGCTGCATATTGACATGGTATGCCTGGGAGCCCTGGGCGGCCCGCCCCGCGATGACCTGCTCCGCCTCCCGCCAGACCTGGCGGACCACCGGGGGGCTGTCCTTCTGGGCCTCGATGCGGTAATAGCTCTGCTCCATAAAAGGCTCCTTTCGGCAGGCGGGGTTTCGGCGTTTTGACGGAAAGAAGGCTCCGATTTTGGCGGAAAAGAAAGCCCCTTTTGTGGTACAATGAAATCAGTACAGGATCAAATGACCATCCCCGGGGCCACGCCGCGGGGAGGAGGGAGGCAAGCAGCGATGAAGCTCACATTTTTAGGCGCGAACCATGAAGTTACGGGCAGCTGTACCCTGCTGGAGACGGGCGGGCTGCATTTCCTGATCGACTGCGGCATGGAGCAGGGCAAGGATGTCTACGAGAACCAGCCCCTGCCCATCGCCCCCGGGGAGATCGACGGGGTCCTGCTGACCCACGCCCACATCGACCACAGCGGCCATCTGCCCCTGCTGGCCAAACAGGGCTACCGGGGCAGGATCTACGCCACCCGGCCCACCTGCCGCCTGTGCGACATCATGCTGCGGGACTCCGCCCACATCCAGGAGTCGGAGGCAGAGTGGAAAAACCGCAAGAACGCCCGCGCCGGCCTGCCTCCGGTGGAGCCGGATTACACCATCGAGGACGCCGAGACCGCCGTCAGCCTGTTCATCGGGGTGGATTACGGCCGGAAAGTGGAGCTTGCCCCCGGGGTGGAGGCCCGCTTTACCGACGTGGGCCACCTGCTGGGCTCGGCCAGCATTGAGCTCTGGGTCACCGAAGGGGACAAGACCACCAAGCTGGTCTTTTCGGGGGACATCGGCAACCTGAACCAGCCCATCCTGAAAGACCCCACCTATCTGACCGAGGCGGACTATGTCGTCATGGAGTCCACCTACGGCGACCGCAGCCACCCGCCCCGCCCCGATTACATCCGGGAGCTGGTGGAGATCCTGCAGCGCACCTTTGACCGGGGCGGCAACGTGGTCATCCCCAGCTTTGCAGTGGGCCGCACCCAGGAGCTGCTCTATTTCATCCGCGAGATCAAGGAGAAAAACCTGGTGACCGGCCACGGCAATTTCCCGGTGTACATCGACAGCCCCCTGGCCATCGAGGCCACCCGCATTTTCCGGGACACCGACGAGTCCTGCTTTGACGCCGAGACCCAGGCCCTGCTGGACGCCGGCACCGACCCCATCGCGTTCCCGGGGCTGCGGGTCAGCATCACCAGCGACGAGTCCCGGGCGATCAACGCGGACATGACCCCCAAGGTCATCCTTTCGGCCAGCGGGATGTGCGACGCCGGCCGCATCCGCCACCACCTGAAACACAACCTCTGGCGGAAGGAATGCACCATCCTCTTTGTGGGCTACCAGGCGGTGGGCACCCTGGGCCGCGCCCTGGTGGAGGGGATCGACGGGGTCAAGCTGTTCGGCGAGGAGATCGAGGTGAAGGCCGAGATCGCCCAGATGGGCGGCATGTCGGGCCACGCCGACCGCGAGGGCCTGCTGCAGTGGATCGGCTCCTTTGACCCCAAGCCCCGGCGGGTCTTTGTCAACCACGGCGACGACACGGTGGAGGACCTCTTTGTGGACACCCTGCAAAGCCTGGGCTACACCGCCTGCGCCCCCTACAACGGCGCCCAGTGGGCCCTGGGGGCCGACGGCGCGGTCTGCCTCAGCGAGGGCAGCCGGGAGCGGGCGGCGGCCAAGGCTGCGGCGCCCGCCCTCAGCCGGGCCCAGGCGGTGTTCCAGCGGCTGGTCAGCGCCGGCCGCCGCCTGATGCGGGTCATCGAGCACAACGAGGGCGGGGCCAACAAGGACCTTGCCAAATTTGCCGACCAGATCAACGCCCTGTGCGACAAGTGGGACCGCTGACGCCCGCCCGGCTCACGCCGGCCCGCCGCCCTGGCGGGTCAGCTCGTCCAGGTTCTGGGTGTAGCAGGGCAGGCAATGTTCCATGAACCAGTCCGCCTCGGGGCAGGCCATGTCGGCCAGGGCTTTCTTCTGCTGGGCCAGGGCGGCGTCAAACTCGTGGTTGCCGCTGCGGGCCTCCTCCATGCACTTGATGAGGGCCGACAGCCGGTCGGCCGCCTTCAGCAGTTTGCGCTCGGGTGCGGTCAGCAGGTCCCCGGTGATGTAGGGGGTGACCTCCTCCTCCAGCTCGGGGGGCAGCATGGAGGCCATGGCGGCCGCGCTCTCCCGCTCGATGGCCTTGTAGGCGTCCCGCAGCACCTCGCTGCGGTATTTGACCGGGGTGGGCATATCCCCGGTGATGATCTCGGGGGCGTCGTGATACAGGGCCGCCACCGCCACCGTCTTGGGGCGGCAGGGGGTGCCGGTGTACCGCCGTGCGATCAGGCAGAGGGTGTGGGCCAGCAGGGCGGTGTCGCAGGTGTGCTCGCTGAGGGACTCGGCCCGGGTGGAGTGCATCAGGCTCCAGCGTGTGATGTACTTCATGCGGGCCAGCAGGGCATTGAAGGGATACAACATGGCAATAACCTCCCGGCCGGCGGCGCAGCGGCGCGCTGCCGGCCTTTTTGTACCCAAAATACCCCTCTTTGGGGCGTCTGTCAAGGGCGCGGCAAACTTCGCCCTTTCCTTGCAGGGGCAAACATGGTATACTGTCTGAGATAAAAAGCTAGAAAAGAGGGAAGCTATGGACATGGCAAATCTGTCCCGGCGGCCGCGGCTGCGGCAGAAACGGGACCGCTTTTGGCTGACGGTGGGCCTGTGCGCCCTGACGGCGGCTTTGATCTTTCTGCCCTTCCAGATCATCGACGGCGGGTTTTTCCACTATGCCGGGGATTTCAACGGCCAGCAGATCGGCTTCTACCGGTATATGAACGGCTTTGTCAAAGGGCAGGGCTACCCCGACGGCCTGGCCAGCGCGGGCGGCCAGCGCCTGCCCTCCAACACCTTCTCCTGGGCCACCGACCTGGGCAGCGGGGTGATGAACGCCTATTCGTTCTACCTGTACGGGTCGCCCTTTTTCTGGCTGTCCACCCTGTTCCCCCAGAGCTGGATGCCCTACCTGATGTGCCCGCTGCTGGTGCTCAAGTTTGCGGTGGCGGGGGGCGGCGCCTACCTGTATATGCGCCGCTATGTGAAACACCTCGACTACGCCGTGCTGGCGGCCTGCCTATATACCTTTTCGGGGTTTGGGATCTACAACATCTTTTTCAACCACTTCATCGACGTGGTGGCCCTGTTCCCCTGGATGCTGTGGGCCCTGGATGAGTGCATTTACAGCGGCCGCCGGGGGCTGTTCGCCTTTTTTGTGGCCGTCAACCTGCTGAACAACTATTTCTTCTTTGTGGGGCAGGTGGTGTTCCTCATCATCTACTTTGCCTGCAAGGTCTCCGCCGGGGAGATCCGGCTGACCCGGGGGCTGTTCGGCACCCTGGCCTGGGAGAGCCTGCTGGGGGTGGCGCTGGGCTGCCTGCTGGTGTGGCCGGCCTTTTTGTCCCTGCTGCAAAACCCGCGCACCACCGACATCTCGTCGGGGTGGGGCTTCTTGACCTACTCGAAGGTCCAGCAGTATCTGGCCATCCTGGTCAGCTGGTTCATGCCGCCGGACTCGCCCTATATCGTCTCCATCTGGTCGGAGGGCACCATCAAGTGGACCAGCATGACCGCCTACCTGCCCCTGTGCAGCCTGGCCGGGGCGGTGGCCTACTGGCGGTCCCGGCAAGGGGACGGCAGCAAGCGGATCATCGCGGTCTGCGCCCTGTTCGCCCTGGTGCCGGTGCTGAACAGCGCCTTTTATGCCTTCAACGCCAGCTACTACGCCCGGTGGTACTATATGCCGGTGCTGATCCTGGCGGCCATGACGGTGAAAGCCTGGGAGGACCCGGACACCGACCTGGAGCGCCCCACCGCTCTGGTGGCCTGGCTGATGATCGCCACCCTGGCCTTTGCCCTGGTGCCGGTGAACGACGGGGAGAGCTGGTCCCTGGGCGTGACCGAAAACCCGGAGCAGTACCTGGCGGTGCTGGCCTTCGGGCTGGCGGGGCTGGTCCTCTACCACGCCATTGCCCGCTGTCGGGAGGACCCGAAGATCTTCTGCCGCCGGATGCTGGGGGCGGTGCTGGCTTTCAGCTGTGTGTTCGGCATCGTGCACATCGGCATCGGCAAATTTGGCCAGTGGAACTACGACAGCGACCTGGTGGAACAGTACCAGGCGTCCGTCGCCCTGCAGGACCACTTCCCCGAAGGGGACTGGCGGATCGACACCTACAACGCCCACGACAACCTGGGCCTGTGGATGGACAAGAGCTGCATGCAGTTCTTTGACAGCACGGTGGCCCCCAGCATTCTGAGCTTTTATTCCTCCCTGGGCTTCACCCGGGACGTCCGCAGCAACCCCGAAGCCTATTACTACCAGCTGCGGGGGCTGCTCAGCGTCCGGTTCACCATCATGCCCGAGGCCGAGCGGGCCAATTTTGAGGCGGAGGCCGTGCCCGGCTGGACTTATTACGACACCATCGAGGGCTTTGCCCTGTACGAAAACGACAACTACCTGCCCATGGGCTTCACCTACGACTACTATGTGACCGAGGAGCAGCTGGACAGCCAGATCACCCAGGACGCCTGCGCCCTGCTGGTGCGGGCCCTGACCCTTTCGGAGGAGGACGCCGCCCGGTACGGTCAATACCTGACCCCGCTGCCAGGGGATCAGATGCTGGATTTCAGCTATGAGCGGTATCAGCAGGACATCGCCGGCCGCCGGGCGTCGGCGTGCAGCAGCTTCACCATGACCAACTCGGGCTTCAGCGCCGAGATCCAGCTGGAAAAGCCCAACCTGGTCTTTTTCTCGGTGCCCTACGACGACGGCTTCACCGCCTATGTAGGCGGGCAGGAGGCCGAGCTCCTCCGGGTGGACAACGGCATGATGGCGGTGCTCTGCCCTGCCGGCTGGAGCCGCATCGACTTTGTCTATTCGCCTGCGGGGCTGCCCCTCAGCCGGACCGTCACCCTGGTGGCCCTGCCCATCTGGCTGGCCTACACCGGCTGGAGCCTCTGGCGGAGGAAAAAGCGCACCCACGTATTATGACCCAAACCGACCCAAAGGGGCGGCTGCCCGTGCTGGTATCATGCACAGCGGCAGCCGCCCCTTTGGAACAGGGAGCGAAAAAAGAAAACAAGCGTCCGTCAGGCCGCAGCCCGCCGGGCCCCGGCGCGAGCCAGCCCCGCCGCCAGCAAAAAGCCGGCCGGCGCGCTGACGAAACTGGCGAGGTAAAAGCCGCTGTACCCCCACAGGGGCACCAGCAGGACGCAGGCCAGCAGGTCGAGGGCGGTGCCCCCCAGGTTGGAGGCCAGGTACAGCCCCATCTGCTGGCGGCCCCGCAGGCTGGCCTCCTGGAAGTGCTTCATGGCGGTGAAAGCGTAGACGATGGCCTGGCGGCTGAGCAGCAGCGCGCCATAGGCGATGGCGCCGCCGTCGCTGGTAAAGAGCCGCAGCATGGGCCGGGCGAACAGGATGCAGCCGGCCGTCACCGCCAGCGCGTAGAGCAGCATGATGCCGCGTGCCTGCCGCACCCCCTCCCGGACCCGGGCATCCTGCCGGGCGGCGGTGTTCTGGGCGATGAAAAAGACCAGGGACTGGGTGAAGCCGTAGACCGGCATCAACAGCAGGCTGGACATCTTGTTGGCGCAGGAAAAGCCGGCAATGGCCGCCACCCCGATGCCCCCCAGCAGCCCCTGCTTGACCATGCTGGTCACCGGCGCGCTGGCCTGCTGGATGGCGCTGGGGGCCGCCAGCCGGAACACCTCCCCCAGGCAGCGGCGGTCCAGCATGGAAAAGCGGAACGGCCCGGTCAGCAGGGTGCGGCGCAAATACCACAGCATGAACAGGCACCCCGCCACCTGGGAAAGGGCGGTGGCCGCCGCCGCGCCCGCCACCCCGAAGGGCCCCACCCAGGCGAGGTCCAGCAGGACGTTCAGCACCGAGGTGGCCAGCACGGCGTACAGGGGCGTTTTCGAGTTGCCGCAGGCCATCACCAGCTGTTTGGACAGGTCGTAGACCATCAAAAAGGGCAGGCCGGCCAGGTAAAAGCGGATGTACTCCGCTGCCTGGGGCAGGATGCCGGCGGGGGTGCGGATCAGGCGCAGCAGCCATTCCGCCCCTGCCAGCCCCGCCCCCGCCATGCACAGCCCCAGCACCGCGTCGATGGCCAGCAGGTTGTAGACCGCCGCCGACAGCTCCTCCGGGGCGGCGGTGGGCCGCCGGGCGGCCAGCAGCAGGCCGCCGCCCAGCTCCATCCCGCCCGATACAAAGAGGAACATCATCAGCACCGTGGATGCGTTGGACACAGCCGCCAGGGCGCCCGCGTCCAGGCACAGCCCCACGATCATGGTGTCGGCCACCGCATAGAGCTGGGTGGCTACCATCGTCAGGATGATGGGCCCCGCAAAGCGCAGCAGCGCCGGGCGCACCGGCCCGGCCAGCAGGGCGTTTTCGGTTTGTGGTTTGTTTTGCGACATGGTTTCACCTTCCGGTTGCAAAATGGAGTGGATTCTGGTATGCTGGGTCTATCATAAACCATCCAGCAGCTGGATAGTCAAGAGGCAAAAGCATGAAAGAGACCTACCTGCGGACGGCAGCCTTTGCGGCGCTGGCCGGCGTGAACAAAAAGACCCTGCACTATTACGACGAGATCGGCCTGTTCCGGCCCGCCTATGTCAACGAAAAGGGCTACCGGTTCTATTCTCCCTTCCAGCTGGACCGGCTGGCCCTGATCGTGACTCTCAAGGACCTGGGGGTGCCCCTGAAGGTGATCGGGGAATACCTGAACGGCGGCGACCTGGCCCGGGTGGACCAGATCCTGACCCGCCAGAGCCGGGAGCTGGACCGCCGCATCGCCCAGCTGACCCGGCGCAGGGCCCTGCTGGAGACGCTGCGCCGGCAGAACCGGGCGTTTCTGGACGGGTGCGGCAAGGGCCCGCAGCGGCTGCATCGGGAGCCGGAGCGCATCGCCGTGCTGATGGACCGGGCCGAGATGGAGAGCAGCCGGGTCCTGATCGTCAACTACCTGACCGACGGCCCCGGCACCGGCCTGTGCGGGGAAGGGGAGGAGCGCTTCCTCTACCAGAAGCGGGCGGACGGGCCGATCCTGGTCCCCGGCGGGGAGTACCTCTGCCTGTACGAGATGGTGCAGGGCCACCGGGTCTGGGACTGGCTGGTCAGCCGCCGGCAGCAGCTGCAGGACTGGGCCGCCGTCCACGGCCTGCGGCTGGACGGGCGTGCCTTCGTGGAATTTGGCGACCTGGCCGTGAACGAAGGGGACGGCAGGGGCCCCGAGCCCCGCTCCATCCGGATGCGCATATGTGAGCCAGATTCATCTTCTCACACGGATGGGTGAAAAGATATATCTTGACTTTACGGCGGTAAATTGTATAATGCAATCAAACCGATGAGGCGAAAGAGACCCTGCAGCAAGCGCATCCAGAGAGCCCGGCATGGTGAAAGCGGGCGGCGCGTGGCAGCGGTTATGGGTCGCCGAGGGCCGGGCGAACGGGGCAAGCCCCCAGTAGCTTAGGACGGGTGTCTCCCGTTACAGGGCAGGGGAGTGTTGGCTCCCCGCGAGAGGCTCTGCGCTGAGGCAGGGCAAACAAGGTGGCACCGCAGAATCGAATGTTTCGATCCTGTCCTTGTGGTAAAACACGGGGACGGGTCGTTTTGCTGTATGGCCCGTTCCGCACAAAAGCGGGGCGGGCCTTTTTTGCTGGGCGCCGCTCCCACACAAGAAAGGAGCTTGACCCATGAAACACACTGAGATGATCTCCCGCCGCAGCTTTCTGCAGGCCGCTGCCCTGACGGCCGCCTGCTCCGCCCTGGCTCTGACCGGCTGCGGGTCCTCTTCTTCGGCGGCTTCCTCCGCCGCCGGCGCGGCTTCCGCCCAGGAGGGCGCCGCCGTCTACAAGGTGGGCATCGTCAACTATGTGGACGACGCTTCCCTCAACCAGATCGTCGCCTCCCTGGAGGCCCGCCTGGACGAGGTGGGGGCCGAGCGGGGCGTCACCTTCAACTATGCCGACTACTACGCCAACGCCCAGGCCGACCAGTCCAACCTGAACCAGATCGGCGCGGACCTGGTGGCCGACGAGGTGGACGTCATCGTGGCAGTGGCCACCCCCTCCGCCTCCACCATGCTGGCCGCCGTGGAGGACACCGACATCCCGGTCATCTACTCGGCAGTCACCGACCCGGTGGGCGCGGGCTTCGACGGCCTGCCCAACATCACCGGCACCTCCGACGCGCTGGACACCGAGGCCATCATGAACCTGATCCTCTCCATTAACCCGGACCTGGACCAGCTGGGCCTGCTGTACGACCTGGGGCAGGACTCGTCCACCCAGGCCATCGCCGACGCCAAGGCATTCTGTGACGAGCACGGCATCCGCTACATCGAAAAGAACGGCACCAACACCGCCGAGGTCCAGATGGCGGTGGAAGCCCTGGCGGCTTCGGGGGTCAAGGTGGTGTTCACCCCCACCGACAACACCATCATGACCGCCGAGCTGGCCATTTACGAGACCATGATCGAGGCGGGCATCCAGCACTTTACCGGTGCGGACAGCTTTGCCCTGAACGGCGCCTTTGTGGGCTACGGCGTGGACTACGTCCAGCTGGGCGAGGCCACCGCCGACATGGTGGTGGAGCTGCTGTGCGACGGCAAGACAATCGCCGACCTGCCCTACCGCACCTTCGACAACGGCACCGCCACCATCAACACCGAGACCTGCGCGGCCCTGGGCCTGGACCTGGAGACGGTCAAGACGGCCTTCGAGCCCTACTGCACCGCCATCGAGGAACTGGTCACCGCGGAAGAGTTTGAATGACAACGGTCCGCGCCCGCCGCCGCCCGGCCGGGGTGGCCTGGAAGATACACTTGTGAGGAGATCCCATGCTGGCTAGTATTTTTTCGATCAATGTCCTGCAGTCGGCCCTGGAGCTGGGCTGCATCTACGCGCTGGTGGCGCTGGCGCTGTTTTTGAGCTATTCCATTTTGAACATCGCCGACCTGTCCACCGACGGATGTTTCACCCTGGGCTGCGCGGTCTGCTGCCAGGTGGCCGTGGCCGGCCATCCGGTGCTGGCCCTCTTCGCCGCCATGGCGGCGGGGGTGCTGTCCGGTTTCATCACCGCCTTTCTGCAGACCAGGCTGGGGGTGGAAAGCATCATGGCCGGCATCATCGTCAACACCGGCCTGTACACCATCAACCTGGCGGTGATGGGCTTCTCCTCCAACATGAGCCTGGTGCGGGTGGATACGGTGTTCTCCCTGGGCAAGGACCTGCTGGCCTTTGCCGGCGGCTGGTACCAGCTGCTCCTGGTGGCGGCGGTCATCCTGATCGCCTGTGTGCTGATGGTCCGCTTCCTCGGCACCCGGCTGGGCCTGTCCATCCGGGCCACCGGCGACAACGCCGCCATGGTCCGCGCCTCCAGCATCGACCCGGGCTACACCATCATGGTGGGCCTGTGCATCTCGGGCAGCCTGACCGCCCTGTCCGGCGCTCTGCTGGCCCAGTACCAGAAGAGCTGTGACATCAACGTGGGCACCGGCATGGTGACCATCGCCCTGGCCTCCCTCATCATTGGCGAGACCCTGCTGGGCAAGCGCTCGATGATCCTGCGGGTGAGCGGCGTGGTCTTTGGCAGCTGCCTGTACCGTTTCATCGTGGCGGTGGCCCTGCGGTTCAACGTGCCCGCCGCGGCCATGAAGCTGGTCTCGGCCCTGATCGTGGCGGTGGCCATCTCGATGCCCGCCATCCGCCAGAAGATCGCCTTTGAAAAGCGCAAGCAGGAGGCCCGCCTCCGCCACGCCCAGACCCACGGCAAAAAGGAGGCAGTCTGATGCTGATGCTGGAAATGAAGGGTGTCCGCAAGACCTTCAACCCGGGCACCGTCAATGAAAAGGTGGCGCTGGACGGCGTCGACCTGGCCCTGGAAAAGGGCGATTTCGCCACCATTGTGGGCTCCAACGGCGCGGGCAAATCCACCCTGTTCAACGCCATCACCGGCGGCTTCATCGCCGACGAGGGCTGCATCGTCCTGGGCGGGGAGGACATCACCTTCACCCCCGAGTTCAGGCGCAGCAAGGTGATCGGCCACCTGTTCCAGGACCCCCTCAAGGGCACCGCCCCCAATATGACCATCGAGGAAAACCTGGCCCTGGCCTATCTGCGGGCGGGCACGGCCCAGCGGGCCTATTTTTCCCGCATCTCCCGCAAGGACAAGGAGCTGTTCCGGGAGCGTCTGGCCCTGCTGGGCATGGGCCTGGAGGACCGGATGAAGCAGCCGGTGGGCCTTTTGTCGGGCGGCCAGCGCCAGGCGCTGACCCTGCTGATGGCCACCCTCGTCACCCCCAAGCTGCTGCTGCTGGACGAGCACACCGCCGCCCTTGACCCGGCCACCGCCGACAAGGTGCTGGAGCTGACCAGGAGCATCGTGGCCGAACAGGGCATCACCTGCCTGATGGTCACCCACAATATGCGCCAGGCGCTGGAGCTGGGCAACCGCACCCTGATGATGAACGGCGGCAAAATCGTCTTTGACGTCCGGGGCGAGGAGCGCAGCAGGATGACGGTGGACGACCTGCTGGAACGGTTCCGCCAGCGCGCCGGCGAGGAGCTGGACAACGACCGCATCCTGCTCAGCAAAGTGGAAAAACCGTAAACGAGCAACCCCGGAAGGGCGACATACAGAAAAATACCCCGGTGAACCAAAGCAGCAAGTGCCTGGTCCGCCGGGGTGTTTGTTTTGCCGGGATTACTTCACGTACTCGATGGTGTACTCGAAGCCGTACTCCTCCTGGAGCTTCTTAACGGCGGGCTCACAGTCCTCGATGAAGGTGGGGGCATAGACCGAAGCGCCGTTGTGGGCCTTCTTGTAGTCCTCGACGATCTGGGTCAGCTTGTTCCAGCCCTCGCTGGCTTTGGCCTGGTCCACGCTGTCGGGGAAGTTGATGATGAATTCGCGGTGCTGCGGGATACGAGCTTTCATAAGACATTCTCCTTTGTTTCTGACAAAATCTATCATCGGCGGCCGTTGGGGCGGCCGCGGGTCAGTGGTTTTTTACGCAAGGCCGAACACCCGGCGGGCGTTGGCGGCGGTCTGGGCAAAGACTGTTTCGGCCGGCACTCCCTTGCGCTGGGTGATGTACTCGCCCACATAGGCGATCAGGGAGCTGTCGCACCGGGCGCCCCGCACCGGCTCGGGGGCCATGTAGGGGCAGTCGGTCTCCAGCAGAATGGATTCCAGGGGCAAAGCGTCGATGGCCCTGCCGGCCCGCTTGGCCCCCTTGAAGGTGCACGCGCCCCCGAAGCCGATCAGGATGCCCTGCCCGGCCAGCCAGACGGCGTCCTCGGCGCTGCCGGAATAGCAGTGCAGGATGCCTTTGGGCTTATACTTTTTCAGCAGGGCGTAGACGTCGGCGTGGGCCTCCCGGTCGTGGACGACGATGGGTTTGTCCAGCTCCAGGGCCAGACGGATCTCGGCCTCGAACAGGGCCAGCTGGGCGTCTTTGGGCACCGGCCAGTGGTAGTCCAGGCCGCATTCCCCCACGGCCACCACCTTGGGGTCGTCGTAATAGGGGGCCAGGGCCCGCATTTCGGCGGCCCAGTCCCCGCCATAGACCGAGACGGTGGGGGCGGGCGGCGCCGAGCCGCACTTGTCGGCGGGCAGCAGGCTTTCGGGGTGGATGCCGATAGCCGCCCACACCCAGGGGTAACGGTGGGCCAGCTCCAGGCAGCGGGGGGCGTCCCCCGAATGGGTGGCCTGCTCGCAGACCCCCACGACGCCCTGCGCGGGCAGGCCGTCCAGCACGGCGTACCGGTCGGCGTTGAAGGCCCCGGACGAATAGTGGGCGTGGGTGTCGAAGATGGGGCCGGCAGAGGGGTAGATGCTCATGCCTGGGGCGCCTCCTTTCCGCGGCGGTTGACCAGCCAGATGCCTGCGCAGACCAGGGCCAGGGCCGCCAGATACTGCCACTCGAACAGGGGTTCGCCGTTGAGCAGGGCGGACAGCAGGACGTTGACCACCGGGTTGACCAGGCCGAACACGCTGATCCGGCTGACAGGGTTGTTTTTCATCAGCAGGGCCCACAAAACGTAGCCTGCCCCCGACACAAAGGCCAGGTAGAGCAGGACCGGGACGCCCAGCGGGTCCTGGGGGGCGAGGGAGCCGCCCAGCGCCAGACCGATCAAGAGCAGGGCCGCGCCGCCCACCCCCAGGTTGAGGCAGCAGACCATGAAGCTGTCCGCCTTGCGGGTCACCGACTTGTTCCAGGGCCCGGAGACGGTGAAGATGACGGTGGCCGCCATCATACAGAAGATGCCCCAGCCGCTGCCGCCGCCGTGGTTGCCGATGGTGGCCACCAGCACCCCGGCAAAGCCGATGACGCAGCCCGCCGCTTTGGCGGGGGTCATCCGGTCGGAGCGGTAGAGGAAGTGGGCCAGGATGACGCCCAGAAAGCTCTGGGTGCTGTTCAGGATGCCCCCAAAGGCCCCGGTCAGCAGCGCGACGGCCGCGTAGTAAAAGGCGTACTGGGCCGTGGTCTGCCACAGGCCCAGGGCGCAGCACTCGGCCAGCACGCGGCCCCGGGGCAGGGCGGGGCGCCGGCCTTCCAGCGCGAAACTGGCCAGCAGGACCAGCACGCTGCCCAGCATGAACCGCACCCCCGCAAAGCAGAGGATGGAAGCGGTGTCGGCGGCGTCGATGGCAAAGAGCCGGTATCCCAGCTTGATGAAGGGGAAGGCCGACCCCCAAAAGCAGTTGCAGAGGACGGCAAAGGCCACCGCGAAGGCGGGCGTCCCGAACAGGGCGTCCAGCCGGGCGGCCCGGGCGTTGTCAGTGGGCAAGGCCGGCCTCCTTTAGTGGATGCGGCTGCCGGCTGCTGCGTCGTCGGGGTAGAAGGCGATGGTGCAGCCGCCGTCGGCGGTGTCGGCCGCCACGATCATCCCCTCGCTGGTGTACTTGCCCTTCAGCATGGGGCGGGGGGCCAGGTTGGCCACGATGCCCACCTTTTTGCCGATCAGGTCCTCGGGCTTGTACCACTTGGCGATGCCGGACAGGATGCAGCGCTCCCGCTCGCCGTCAAAGACGGTCAGGTGCAGCAGCTTTTTGCTCTCCTTGATGGTCTCGCAGGCGCGCACCTCGGCCACCCGCAGCTCCACCTTGCAGAAGTCCTCAAAAGCGATCTCGGGCTCGTGCTCGATGGGCCCGGCCGGCGCGGCGGGGGCGGCGGCCTTGGCTTCCGCCTCCTCTTTGGCCTTCTGGGCGGCCAGGGCCTCGGCGCGGCGCTTCTCGTCCTCCGCCTTCAGGTGGGCGATCTCCTTGGCTACGTCGATGCGGGGGAAGAGGGGCTCTCCCTTGTGGACGGTGTAGCGCTCCTGCAGGCCGTAGGCGGCGTTCTCCAGCTGGAGGGCGGCGGCGTCCAGGCCCAGCTGATCCATCATCTTGGGGGCGGTGGTGGGCAGGTACGCCTCCAGCAGGATGGCGGCTACCCGCAGGGCCTCGCACAGATGGTACAGCACGCTTTCCAGGCGGGGCTTGTTGGCCTCGTCCTTGGCCAGGGCCCAGGGGGCGGTCTCATCGATATACTTGTTGGCGCGCTGGACCACCGCGAAGATCTCGGCCAGGGCCTGGGGGATGGTCAGGCTGTCCATGCAGGCGGCCACTTTGGCGGGCAGGGCGTCGATCATCTGTTCCAGCTCGGCGTCGATGGCCTCGCTGCCCGGCGCCTTCGAGACGGTGCCGCCAAAATATTTTTCGCACATGGCGACGGTGCGGCTGAGCAGGTTGCCCAGATCGTTGGCGAGGTCGCTGTTGATCCGGTTGATGAGGGCTTCGTTGGTGAACATGCCGTCGTTGCCGAAGGGGATCTCACGCAGCAGGAAGTAGCGGATGGCGTCCACGCCGTACCGGTCGCAGAGGATGACCGGATCCACCACGTTGCCCACCGACTTGGACATCTTGCCGCCGTTCATCAGCAGCCAGCCGTGGCCGAACACCCGCTTGGGCAGGGGCAGGTCCAGGGCCATGAGCATGGCCGGCCACAGAATGGTGTGGAAACGGAGGATCTCCTTGCCCACCATGTGCAGGTCGGCAGGCCAGAACTTGTCGTAGTCGTGGTAGGTGTCGTTGCCGTAGCCCAGGGCCGAGACGTAGTTGCTCAAAGCGTCCACCCAGACGTACATGGTATGCTTGGGGTCGAAGGGGACGGGGATGCCCCACTTGACCGAGGTGCGGGAGACGCAGGTATCCTGCAGGCCCTGCTTGATGAAGGCGATCATCTCGTTTTTGCGGCTCTCGGGCTGGATGAACTGGGGGTTGTCCTCGTAGTATTTCAGCAGGCGGTCGGCGTATTTGCCGGTGCGGAAGAAGTAGGCTTCTTCGTGGGCGTCGTAGACCTCGCGGCCGCAGTCGGGGCACTTGCCGTCCACCAGCTGGCTGTCGGTCCAGAAGCTCTCGCAGGGCTTGCAGTAGTGGCCCACATACTCGCCCTTGTAGATGTCGCCCTGCTGGTACAGCTGGGTAAAGATCTTCTGGCAGGTCTCGATGTGGTAGTCGTCGGTGGTGCGGATGAAGCGGTCGTAGCTGACGTCCAGCAGCTTCCACAGGTCCTTGACGGTGGCGACGATGCGGTCCACATACTCTTTGGGCTGCACCCCGGCGGCCGCGGCCTTGTCCTCGATCTTCTGGCCGTGCTCGTCGGTGCCGGTCAGGAACATCACGTCGTACCCCTGCTTGCGCTTGAAGCGGGCCAGCGCGTCGCAGGCCACGGTGGTGTAGCTGTGGCCGATGTGCAGCTTGTCGCTGGGGTAGTAGATGGGGGTGGTGATGTAGAACTTTTTCTGTTCAGACATGATAAACGATTTCCTCCCTTTGGTTTGGACGGCGGAAAAAAAGCGAAAAGCCCCCGTCCCTGCCGGGCCTTGTCACCCTGCAAGGACGGGAGCCGACAGCTTCCGTGGTACCACCTTGGTTCGCCGGCCCCTCGCGGGGCGCGGCCTTACAGGCTGCGGCGCAGCGCAAGGGCGCGGCGGGCACAGCCGGACGCGGTAACGGGCGCACCCGGCGCAGGCTGGGCCCAAAAGGCTTTGCCCGCGCGGCTCCGAGGCCATCTTCCGCGCCCCGATGCCTGCCCGGTTCCACCGCCGCGGGCTCTCTGCAAGGCTCAAAAAGCGCGTACTCTTCTCTTCACAGCCGATGTCATATCACGGCTATTATAGGGGAAGCGGGTGGATTTGTCAACAGGCCGGCGAAGGATTTTTCCCGCCCGGGGGCTTGACAGCCGCGCCGGCTCATGCTAGTCTGGGGCTCGGGCTGCTGCTGACCTTCCCCATCGGGATGTTCACGGAACTTTTCACCAGCATCTATTGACCCTTACCGCTCCGGCCCGGAACCGGTGTTCCGGGACGAAGCAGCGCGCTGGTTTTGAGGGACTGCGGCACAAACGAGCCCCCGCCTTGACAGGGCGGGGGTTTTCAGCGTGTCGCAAAAGCGCCACGCTCCAGGGGGAACCCATTTCTGCCCGCATACG
>HHCFJ05603__coassemble_439_pt1 | contig 29403 bp, 21 predicted proteins | sample HHCFJ05603__metabat2_low_PE_003 | metagenome-assembled genome bin HHCFJ05603 | reverse complement strand
ATGTCCTGCATAGAAACCTTACAAGAACGGAAGTAGATGAAGCATTCCAATACGTGGAATTGAATCCATATTCCGAAGCTTTGCGAGAAGTATTCTTTAATAAGCTGCTTAAAAATTCAACAGAAGAAAAGAATCGTATGAATTATTTAACAAAGCCAGTGGTGGTGAATGCTCATCAAGATGCAAGATATAACCCTATGTCAGATGGTGGTGTTGAAGAAATTGCAGATTTTGAGGAAGGCCTAAGAACACTTCTTTTTGGCGTGAACGAATATCAAGAGCCATACAAGAGAGTTTGCCCCAAAGTTGGAGCTAATGAATCGTGTCCTTGCGGAAGTGGAAAAAAGTTCAAGAAATGCTGTAGAGGAAATGGAAAGTATGATTGATGGAATAACAGGAAAAAGCGTTGTAATAGGTTGATCTGCTATATGGAGCAAAGCAAAAATGGGAATGTAGCATAGCCAGGACAGCTATGAAAGGATTGTATTCCCAAGAATAGGACAATTTTAACTAAATAAGCCGTATAGGGTTTCCGGATGATTCAATACCATAGGAAATCTTATGCGGCTTATTTTTTTTGCAAAAATTTGTTGTCCCTATCTTGACATCAGGGGGGCAGTCCAGCTTGTTGATGGCCGAGACCACGGCATCGGCGTGGACATCGGCCAGGCGCTGCGCCAGCTCCTGTTTGCCCTGCTGGGTCTGGGGATAGTGTACAATGATTTTGATGGGGGGCGTTTTCCTCACCGGGTCACCTCCTGGTATGTCTGTTTGTTGCAATTTATTGCGGAATGCCTGTCTGATATGACGGCCCGGCGTCATCTTGTGCCATGGTCTGGAGGTAATGGACCCCCTCTTCGGCCAGGCGGCGGATGCCTGCTTGGCAGGCAGAACGATGATCCGGGTTGTGCGCCAGACAGGCGTTCCAGCGGGATATCATGAGGCGAAGGGCATCTTCCAACTCGGCCAGAATATCGCTTTGTTCAAGGGGGCCGGCCGGCTGTTCCATCTTGGCGGATATTTCTTCGATGGCCTTGTACTGGGCGGCCGCGGCGCCTTTGGGAGTTCGGCGCATGGGCTTGTCCGGTTTTGGCTGATAAAGCTGCTGGACCAGAGCAGGCCGTTCCTCCTGCGGAGCCTTGGCAATGGCAGAAATGGCTTTGTCGGTGGTTTTGAGCTTGCCGGAGATGATGGCCTGCCGTGTTCCGGGAACAGCTTCCTCTGCGACATCCACACTTTTGGCAAAGGTTTCTGCACGGAGCACCGTGCTTCTGCTCACGCCATACTCGGCTGCGATGCGGTCGCAAGTGGCGCTGCCGGTCCCTTTCAATTGTTCATTTTGAGCAATTGGTGGTTCCGACGGCGGGGCAACGCTGCGCGGGTGTGCGCCGCCGCGGGAGAGTTTTTCGGCCTCATACTGTTTGCCCAGGACATAATTGCGCTGCTCTGGCGTCAGGTTGCGGCGGCCCAGTTGGTTTTTGCAGATCCAGATGATCGCCTCATGGCGGTTTGCAAAGTCCTTTTCCAGAATGGTGTATTGGATTTCGGGGTGCTGCCTTAAAATAGCGTAGCGAGTGTGACCGTCCACAATGAGGCCGTTCCAGACGATCAGGGGGTGCAGGATGCGGCCTTCCTCTTGAGGGACGATATAGGGATAGCCTGGTCTATGAAAGACCTTTCTGCTCAGGAAAAGGATTGCCGGAATTGAAGTAATCAGCCCGATTGTGTATAATAAAGAAGAAAGCAGTTGCCTATTCGTGCACAAAGGTCCGTTTTATGGTATATACCGTGTTATTCTATTCACAAAAGGAGTATCCATGTGTATGGTGCCATTTTTAGGAGACAATACCGGCACTCCCGCTGGTTTGATGGGGCACGGAGCGTACGGGCGAAAGGGCAAGAGGAAAACGTTGTGTACACAGCTGTACACAACGTAAAAATGATGTGCGTTTCCCCGACCTGTGAGTAATGGAGAGTGGTTTGCAGTTTGAGGATTTTTGGGATCGAACATGGATGATGCAGATGGAGATCAACGAAGGAGATTATAAAAAATGGTCGATATGAAGAAGGAACAAGAACGGGATGAACTGCACCGCGCCATCTGGGCCATTGCCGATGAACTACGGGGTAGTGTGGACGGTTGGGATTTTAAGGCCTATGTACTAGGTATGATGTTTTACCGCTATATTTCTGAGAACCTGACCAACTATATCAACGAGGGAGAATGGGAGGCAGGCAACGACGGATTCGATTATACGCAGCTGTCGGATGAGGATGCTGAGCAGGCCCGCAAGGACATGATCAACACAAAAGGATTTTTCATTGTTCCTTCGGAGTTGTTCTGCAATGTGAGAGCACGGGCAGGAAAAGATGAAAACCTGAACATGACCCTGGAGGCAGCCTTCCGCCATATTGAGGAATCGGCCAAAGGCAGTCCCAGTGAGGACAATTTTGCCGGACTGTTTGATGACCTTGATGTTAACAGCAACAAACTTGGAGCTACGGTGGCCAAACGAAATGCCAATCTTGTTAAGCTGATGAACGGCATTGCGGATATGAAGCTGGGGGATTACAAGGACAACTCCATTGACGCTTTCGGCGATGCCTACGAGTACCTGATGGGTATGTACGCATCCAATGCTGGTAAAAGCGGCGGTGAATTTTTTACACCGCAGGAGGTTTCTGAACTGCTTACCCGGATGGCAGTTGCAGGCAAAACCGAGGTCAATAAGGTCTATGACCCTGCCTGCGGTTCAGGGTCACTGCTGCTGAAGGCGGCCAAAATCCTTGGCAAGGATAACGTCCGCCAAGGCTTTTTTGGCCAGGAAATCAATCTGACCACCTATAACCTCTGTCGGATCAATATGTTCCTGCATGATATCGACTACGACAAGTTCGATATCGCCCACGAGGATACCCTTGTCAATCCCCAGCACTGGGATGATGAACCCTTTGAGGTCATCGTCTCCAATCCTCCCTATTCCATCAAATGGGAGGGGGACGGCAACCCGGTTTTGATCAACGACCCACGATTCTCGCCAGCCGGCGTCCTTGCACCCAAGTCCAAGGCGGATTTGGCCTTTATCATGCACTCCCTGGCCTGGCTGGCCACCAATGGCACGGCCGCCATTGTCTGTTTCCCCGGCATCATGTACCGTGGCGGTGCGGAAAAGAAAATCCGCCAGTACCTGATCGACAACAACTTCATTGACTGCATTATCCAGCTGCCCAGCAACCTGTTCTACGGCACCTCCATTGCCACCTGCATCATGGTGCTGAAAAAGAGCAAGGCGGACAACCGTACCCTCTTTATTGATGCTTCGGCGGAGTGTATCAAGGTCACCAATAACAATAAGCTGACTGAGGAGAACATCCGCCGCATCGTGGATGAGTTTGTCTCCCGGGCAGATGTGGACCATTTCGCACGCTGCGTCCCCTACGAGGAGGTCGCCCAGAACGAATATAACCTCTCGGTCAGCACCTATGTGCAGCCGGAGGACACCCGGGAGGTCATCGACATCGTCAAGCTCAACGCCGAGATCGAACAGATCGTGGCCCGGGAGCAGGTGCTGCGGGATGAGATTGCAAAGATCATCGGGGAGATTGAGGGCTGAGTATGGAGATCACCGTTCGCCTTTTGCAGGAAGAACCTACGCTTCTACAGAGAGTGATTGACTTTATCCAGGACCCGTCTGCATGGCTGTCTATTATTTCAGCTGTCATCGCAATTGTGGCACTCTTTCAAACACAAAGTCAAATTAAACTGAGCAACAAACAACATTTGTTTGACCGTAGATTAACGGATTATTTGATTGCTAAAGATATTGTTGATTCCTATATTAAGGGTTTTATATGGAGCCAAAGAGACAAGAAAAAGTTTGATGCAAAGGAAATATTGTTCTATTTATTGACACCTGAGTTTTTTGCCTCTGTAAAAAATATAACAGACGTGGTGTCTAGTTTTAAAGATAGGGATATTCAAAATCTATTTTATACAAGGTTACAGGAACTCGAAAAGATCGGAGAAGAAATAGTAATTGTGTTCGATAAAGAAAATACAGAACAATTAAACGCATTTTTTAAGGCTTATTGTGATGCGGCTAGAAGCATACAGTCGTATCTCGAATTTCAATATTTGCAGGAAAACAACATCTCTTTTTCTGTGCCAGATGATCCGCTTTCGAAAAATCCTCGCGCTTACGTTGATAAAAATAGAAAAGACGCGATTATGTGGTTCGATAAATTGAAAACAGCTTATGATACCTTGGAAAAAAGCAAAGTGATGGATAATCTTCCCCAATATTTGAAGCTGTGACTTTAAGAAAGAGTAAAACAATGAGTAAACTTGAAACATTGATCCAGCAACTTTGCCCGGAGGGGGTGGAGTATAAGAAATTGGGAGATATAGCGGTTGACGTATTTCGTGGGAGCGGAATAAAAAGAGAGGAAGTTACTGAAACTGGAACACCTTGCGTAAGATATGGCGAAATATACACAACCTATGACGTGTGGTTTGATACCTGTATTTCGCACACGGATGCGTCCAAAATTGCGAGTGCAAAATATTTTGAATATGGGGATATCCTGTTTGTTATTACAGGCGAAAGCGTAAAGGATATAGCAAAATGTTGTGCTTATGTTGGACATGAACGCTGCCTGGCAGGTGGAGATATTGTTGTACTTCGCCACAACCAAGACCCCAAATACTTGAGCTATGCACTTTCTACAACAGATGCTCAGCAACAAAAAAGCAAGGGCAAAGTTAAGAGTAAGGTAGTCCATTCCAGCGTTCCAGCAATCAAGGAGCTGGTTGTTCCAGTTCCTCCTCTGGAAATCCAGCGTGAAATTGTCCGCATTCTGGACAATTTCACAGAGCTGACCGCAGAGCTGACCGCAGAGCTGACCGCAGAGCTGACCGCTAGGAAAAAGCAGTTTCAGTTTTATCATAAACAATTTTTTGAATTTAAAAAAAGTGATTGCATTCAGATAGTGTGCATTAAGGACATATGTGAACTATTAACCGGTTACCCGTTTGATAGTTCTCAGTTTACAGCTACAGGAATTCATTTACTGCGCGGTATGAATATAAAACGTGGTATTTTAGATTACTCTGAGAGCAATAATCGATATTGGAATTCTGTACAAGGATATGAAAAGTTTTTGCTTTCTACAGATGATATTGTGATTGCAATGGATGGATCTTTAGTAGGGAAAAGCTATGCTCAAGTAAAGAGCAATCATTTGCCCTCGCTACTTGTACAGCGAGTTACAAGAGTTCGAGTTACAAAGGCAAATGCACATTATATCTATCATTATATTTCGAGTGGAGCATTTACACGCTATGTTGAAAAGAAGAAAACTGGTGGTGCAGTTCCTCATATCAGTCTGAAAGATATAGCAAACTTTAAAATTCCGTTACCGTCAGAGAATATGCAAAAAGAAATAGCGGATTCTCTTGACCGTTTTGATGCCCTCTGCAACGACCTGACCAGCGGCCTGCCCGCTGAAATTGCAGCCCGGCAAAAACAGTATGAATACTACCGAGACAAACTATTGACTTTTAAGCCTTTAGCCTGACGAAAGGAGGAGCCTGTGAGCACCTATAACCTTGTACTGTCCTCCAGCGAAAGTACTGTAGTAACAGAATACGAGCCCCAGACCAAGCGTTCCGACGCCTACCAGAGTGAGGCGGCGCTGGAAGCGGCCTTTATCAAGATGCTGGGGGAGCAGGGTTACGAATATGTGACCATCCACAGCGAGGCGGACCTGGTGGCCAATCTCCGCCGCCAGCTGGAAAGGCTCAATCATTTCAGTTTTACTGACCGGGAATGGGACGGCTTTTTCAAGACCAAGCTGGCCAACGCCAACGATGGCATCGTGGAAAAGACCCGGATGATCCAGGAAGATTTTGTGCAGAACCTCACCCGCGAGGACGGCACAACCATGAATGTTTCCCTTATCGACAAGAAGAACATCCACAACAACTTCTTGCAGGTCATCAACCAGTATGAGGAGAGCGGCGGCAGCCACGATACCCGGTACGATGTGACCATTCTGGTGAATGGTCTGCCTCTGGTCCATGTGGAGCTGAAACGCCGGGGCGTGGCTCTCAAAGAAGCCTTCAACCAGATCAACCGGTACCAGCGGGTCAGCTTCTGGGCTGGCTGCGGGCTGTATGAGTATATGCAGATCTTCGTTATCTCCAACGGCACCCACACCAAGTACTATTCCAATACAACCCGGGACAGCCACATCCGGGAGCAGGACAAATCTGCCCGGAACCGCAGCAAAAAGACCTCCAACAGCTTTGAATTTACTTCTTATTGGGCGGACGCCAACAATCAAACGATCCCGGATTTGGTGGATTTTACCAAGACCTTTTTTGCCCGGCATACCCTGCTGAACATTCTGACCCGGTATTGCGTGTTCACTTCGGAAAATCTTCTGCTGGTGATGCGGCCCTATCAGATTGTAGCCACCGAGCGGATCTTGAACCGGATCGAAGTATCCACCAACTATAAGAAAACCGGCACCCTGGAGGCCGGCGGCTACATCTGGCACACCACAGGCAGCGGCAAAACCCTGACTTCCTTCAAGACGGCGCAGCTTGCCACGGCCCTGCCCTACATTGACAAGGTGTTGTTTGTGGTGGACCGCAAGGATCTGGACTACCAGACCATCAAGGAATACGACCGGTTCGAGAAGGGCGCGGCCAACGGCAACCGCAGCACTGCGGTGCTGCAGCGACAACTGGAGGATCGGGACGAAAAAGGCAATTTCCACCCTTACCGCATCATTGTCACCACCATCCAGAAGCTGGATGTGTTCATCACTAAGAACCCGAACCATCCCGTCCGGGATAAGCACATTGTTTTGGTATTCGATGAGTGCCACCGCAGTCAATTTGGCGATATGCACACCCGCATCGTAGGGGGCGTCATCAAAAAGGGCGGCAGGAACATCAAGGTGGAACGGTATTTCAGGAACTACCATATTTTTGGCTTTACCGGCACGCCCATCATGTCCAAGAATGCTGCCAGCGGCGGCAACCCCCATTTGAAAACCACTGCCCAGGCATTTGGAGAGAAACTGCACACCTATACCATCGTGGATGCTATCAACGATGGCAATGTGCTGCCCTTCCGCATTGATTACATCAACACCATGAAACAGAAGGATACCGGCCGGGATAAGCAGGTGACCGCCATCGACACCGAGGAAGCGTTGTCCTCACCGGAGCGTATCTCAGAAGTGGTAACATATATTCTGGATCACTTTGATCAGAAGACTATGCGGAATTCCTGGTACAGCTTGAAAGGTCAGCGGGTGAATGGATTTAATTCCATCTTTGCAGTCAGCTCTATTCCTGTCTGCAAAAAGTATTATCTGGAACTGAAAAAGCAGATCGCTCAGCGGCATCGAGACCTGACCATTGCCACCATTTTCTCCTATGCGGCCAACGAAGAAGATCCTGCGGACGGTATGCTGGCCGAGGAGGGCTTTGAAACAGATCTGCTGGATCAGAGTTCCAGAGATTTCCTGGACATGGCCATTGACGACTATAACAAAATCTTCAAGACCAATTATGACAGCTCCAGTAGGGGATTCCAGGATTACTACAAAGATCTCTCCAACCGGGTGAAAAAGCGGGAAGTGGATCTTCTGCTCGTGGTCAATATGTTCCTGACTGGCTTTGACGCCACCACCTTGAATACCCTTTGGGTAGACAAAAATCTGAAGATGCATGGCCTGATCCAGGCATTTTCCCGGACCAACCGCATCCTGAATTCGGTCAAAACCTTCGGCAATATTGTCTGTTTCCGGGATCTGGAAAAAGAAACCAATGAAGCCATCGCGTTGTTTGGCAATAAGGATGCGGGCGGCATCGTCCTGCTGAAGTCCTATGAAGATTACTATTTTGGCTACACCGACGACAAGGGCAAGGAACAGAAGGGGTATAAGCAGCGGATCGAGGAGCTGATGGAGCGCTTCCCGCTGGGACAGCCCATTCTGGGAGAGCAAAACAAAAAGGATTTCATCGTTCTGTTCGGCAACATTCTGCGGCTACGGAATATCTTGTCTGCGTTTGATCGTTTTGTGGGGCATGAGATTCTGTCCGAGATTGATTTTCAGGACTATACCGGTACATACCACGACGTATACGAGGAGATCAAGCCCAAGCCCGGCGACAAAGACAGTATCATGGATGATGTTGTTTTTGAGATGGAACTGGTCAAGCAGGTGGAAGTCAACATCGACTACATTCTGATGCTGGTGGAGAAGTATCGAAAGGACAACTGCAAGGATAAGGAAATTTTGGTGGCCATTGATAAGGCCATCCGTTCCAGCCTGCAGCTGCGCTCCAAGAAAGAATTGATCGAGCGGTTTCTGGAGACTATCAACGCCAGTACCAATGTCAGCGCAGACTGGCAGAAGTTTGTCCGCCAGCAGCGGCAGAAAGATATCCAGACCCTCATCCAAGAAGAAAAACTTAAACCGAAAGAAACCTGTAAGTTTATGTCCAATGCGTTCCGTGACGGTGTATTAAAAACGACTGGAACAGATATAGATCAAATGATGCCTCCGGTCTCACGTTTTGGCGGCGGGAGTCCACGAGATAAGAAGAAACAAACTGTTATTGAAAAGCTGAAAACTTTCTTTGAAAAATACTTTGGTTTGCTTGATCCAGGTGAGCCTATTGCGGAGGAGGCATGAAAGATCGATCGATAGAAATGAATGCCATATAGATTCAAGTGACGCGGCAAGCAATTCGCCTGGCTATCCACTTTGCCAGACGATACTTGTTGGAGCAGCGACGGCGAAGCGCGTCCTGCGGACGAAACAGCGAGCTGTCGCTGGCGCCGCGCTCCGGTTTTTGCAAGGTCGAAAGACCCGCAGCAAAAACTAAGCGCAAGAGAATGCCCCAAACCCCAGTTGAACGCAGAAGTTCTTTCTGCGGCTGCGCGTTCCTGCGGAACGCTGAACTGACCCAGGTAAGGACGATTTGCTCAATTTGCTTTACCTATCCCGAAAAATAAAAAATCAACGGAAAGGCGGGAAATGATGGAAAACCTATCTATGTTCGGTATGATGGAAGATGCACAAGGGCAGATGGAAATGTCACAGAGCGGGAATCTTGATGTCGTGAAAATGAAATTTTCTGGTGTTGAGACAATGTCATGGCAAGATCTCTTTTCTGGCTTTGATACACTGTATGCTATTACATACTCCTCTGGAATTGACTTTGTCTACCGCCTTTTGGATCTGTTTGTGGAGGCAGAAATCATTTTCGGCTGTGATGAGGTGATTTCCTACTCCTTGCAGGAGGTAATGGCATACCAATGTAAGATGGTAGAACGTATAAGAGAAACTGCAAGTAACACAAAGCTTAATCTGGTTTCCCGCATTGATCAGGGAACACTGCGTCTCTATGTGGCACATAGTGTTCTATCTCATGAAAAAATTTATCTTCTTTCGGCGGCAGATGGCAGAAAACGTGTGATTATGGGTTCCGCAAATTTGTCTTATGCGGCTTTTGGTGGCCGCCAGCGGGAAAATATTTGCTATATGGATGATGAAGATGCTTATAACTGGTATTGGGAGTGTTACTGTCAGCTACGGGATGAGAGTACGGACCAAATAGCCAAAGAATCCTTGCTTTTTGCCGATGATGGAGAGAATCTGGATAAACTTCCTATTGCTAAAACGGTTCAAATCAAAAAAGCGTTGGTACTTCAACCGGTGGAAGAAGCAAGGGAAGAGGTGCGCTTTGCGTTGGATGTTAAAAATCTGACCGCCAAGCTGGCACCTTCTGTGCCAAAGCCAGACAAAAAGGGAAAACTTTTACTTTCTCCAGAAAAAATTAAGACGATCCGTCGCCAAGTTGCCGTGAATAAAACCAAAGAAAAAGAACTCCAAAGCGAATATCCGGAACTGGAAGTTTTTCCTGATGAGTCGGTAGCTCGGCTCAATGGAACCGATTTGAATTTGCATCCAGAACAGGAAGAAGTCGCCAAAGATGTGCAACTCTTTTTAAGCTATATGGCAGGCTATGAAAAATTTCATGGTGATGTTGTTGGTATGCAGCGGCGTTATTTTGAGTTTGCCAACTGGTTTTTCTGTTCTCCGTTTATGGCTTGTATGCGTGATATGGCGGTCCGTTATAATCAAAATCTGCTTCCTTATCCGGTATTCGGCCTGGTTTACGGACAAAGCAAAGCTGGAAAAACCAGTTTTCTGGAAACGCTTCTAAAAATGATGATTGGGCAAAAACCCAAACTTTCAGCTCCTGACTTTACACGTTCCGGTATTGAAAAGCTGAAACATACCGTAAAGGGTGCACCTATTATTGTTGATGATCTTACAAATTCGCGCTTTAATCAACATGCTATCGAAACCATCAAAAATGATGATTTCGGCGTAGCTGAAGGATTGCTGCATTATCCCGCTGTTGTGATCAGCGCCAATGAGGATGTAAAGGCTGTTGCACCGGAAGTGATTCGACGCACGGTGATTTGCCGTGTTCAGGCAGGACTAACGAACACAGAAGTGATGCGCAGCAGTGTGGTGCGCACTGTACAACGTGAAATCGGGACTGCTTTCTACCGGGAATACCTTCGTCGGATGATGACAATTGTAGCTGATTTGCTGGAAGAAATAAAGGACGATGCATCAGAAAGCGCTCCCGATATTCTGGCAGCTTCTTCCCAAGTGTTGCTGGATATTTTTTCTGAGTGCGCGGGAAGTGATCTTCCGGCTTATGTGCGGCCTCTGACGCTTGAAGATTATTTCAGTGAGAAAGTAACCGGCCGTTATGTCATGGAAACGATCCGTAATGCCTGGCAGACGAGCCGTTCCTCCTTTGAAATTTCCGAACGAGCCAATGAATTGCGTTACAATGCTGGGGCTACTTGGGAAGCAGACCGCATCCTGAAAGAATTGCCAGAAACGTTAGAGCCTCATAAGTCTCGTGATTGGATCGTTATAAACCTGGAGGAAGCACGGGAGTTTTTTGACATTCCATTTAAGAAATCTTGGATCGATCGGATTCGAAAAAGGTGATAGCAATAGAGATCGACTGAATTGCCTATAGCTGAGTATAAAATGAATTGTGAATAAGACACCGATTTCTGTAAACAGCAATCGAGAAATAGGTGGAGCAGCACTCAATGAAACACATCGTTAAAAGGAGCGATTTTATGTATGGCGCCATTTTAGGAGATATCATTGGCAGCCCCTATGAGTTTGACCAGGGTGAAAAGACGAAGGATTTTCCGCTTTTCTCCAAAGATTCCACCTTCACCGATGACAGCGTCATGACCCTGGCTGTCGCCGAGGCACTGATGAATACCGTTGAAGCCTGTGGTAGGCACTTTGCTCAAACTGGCGGCACAGGTCTCACGGATGAGGTGGTGAAAGAAAACGTCGTATATGCGATGCAAAAGTACGTCGCACGCTACCCTGACGCCGGGTATGGCGCCAGGTTTTCACAGTGGCTGCGGGAGAAAGACCCACGGCCCTACGGCAGTTTTGGCAATGGTTCGGCCATGCGGGTATCTTCGGCAGCATGGCTGTTTGATGCGCTGGATGAGGTGCGTCGTGCAGCCCGCCTGTCTGCTGTGGTCACTCATAATCATCCTGAGGGGATCAAGGGCGCAGAGGCGACCGCCAGTGCCATTTTCCTGGCACGGACCGGGCACAGTAAAGCAGAGATTCGCGATTATATCGAGAAACAGTTCGGCTACGCGCTGGATCGTACCTGTGACGAGATACGACTGGTTTATCATCACGTTGAGTCCTGCATGGAAACAGTCCCCGAGGCCATCACGGCATTTCTGGAGGGGGAGAGTTTTGAGGATGTTATCCGCACGGCCGTTTCGCTGGGCGGCGACTGCGACACTCTGACTGCCATTGCTGGCAGCATAACGGAAGGCTTTTATGGCGTCCCCGATGCGCTGAAAGAAAAATGCCGGCAGTACCTGCCCGATGACTTGAGAGCGGTTTTGCGTCGGTTCGATACATTCCGGGCTTTGACAGGGAAGAACCGCATCGCGATTCGCACCATAGACATTACCCAGGCGGATGTAGAGTGCATCGTCAACGCCGCCAACAATAGTTTGCTGGGTGGAGGCGGCGTGGATGGAGCCATCCATCGGGCTGCCGGCCCTGACCTGCTGAAAGAATGCCGCACCCTGCACGGCTGCAAAACCGGCGAATCAAAAATCACAGGGGGTTATCGCCTCAAGGCCCGATACATCATCCACACCGTCGGCCCGGTGTACAGCGGCGCAGCCGAGGACGCCAAACTGCTCCACAGCTGTTATTGGAACTCTCTTGAGCTGGCTCGGGAGCATGGCATCCACAGTATTGCGTTCCCGGCTATTTCTACCGGTGTTTATGGCTATCCGCTGCGGGCGGCGACTGAGATCGCCCTCAAAACGGTTGCCGACTGGATGAAGGTCTACCCGGACGTCGGCATGTCGGTCCTGTTCGCCTGCTTTGATGACCGAACGACCAATGTGTACCGTGAAGTGTGGGAGAAACTGATACAAGGAGGAAAGCGGTGAAAGTCATCTGCTACGGTGATTCCAACACCTATGGTTTCGACCCGCGTGGCTGGCTCGGCGGGCGATATGGTGCGGATGACCGATGGGTGGACATCCTTGCCCGGCGGACCGGCTGGGAGATCCTGAATGGGGGGCTGAATGGCCGGGAGACACCATCACAAACGCCTGCCTTTCCGGCGGACACAGATTTATTGATGGTAATGCTGGGTACCAATGACCTGCTGCAGGGCCGTACCCCGTCAGAGACAGCGCAAAGAATGCTGCGCTTCCTTGCCGGGTTAACGGCGAAACATGATAAAATTTTGCTCATCGCGCCGCCTCCGGTGGCTTTTGGTGCGTGGGTGCAGGAGCAGCGCCTGATCGATGCCTCGGCAGAGCTGGCCGTGCAGTATCGGGCGCTGGCGGAGCGACTGGGGATCCGTTTTGCCGACGCCGGGGCGTGGGGTGTGGGCCTGGCATACGACGGTGTACACTTTACGGAACAAGGCCACTGGGCCTTTGCGGAGGGAATCTGGAAAGAGCTCATAGTATCCCCATCAATCTCTGAAAATACCTCTCCCAACACCTCTTGCTGATAACCTTCTCCCCGCTCTCCCACGCCCGCAGGGAGCGCTCGCGGAGACCGAACTGCCGGGCAAAGGCAGGGAACTTTCAATTTTTCCAGTTCTGGCGCAGCAGGTCCAGCGCGTGGGACTCCAGACGGGAAACATAGCTGCGGCTGATGCCCAAAAGCTGGGCGGTCTCGAGCTGGGTCAGGGGCGGCTGGCCCGCCAGGCCGTACCGCAACAGCACCAGCTGCCGCTCCCGGGCGGGCAGCGCCTCGATCAGGAGGCGCAGACGCTGGGCGTCCGCTTTCTTTTCGAGGTTTTCCTCCATGCAGGCGGTGTCCTGCAGCAGGTCGGAGAGGGTCAGGGCGGAATCGTCCTTGCTGGTGTCGAGGGATTCCTGCAGGGAGACCGTCGGGCCGGTCTTTTTCTCCCGCCGGAACTGCATCCGGATCTCATTTTCAATGCACCTGCTGGCATAGGTGGAAAATCTGGCCCGGCGGGTGCTGTCGAAAGTGCCGACCGCTTTGATCAGGCCGATGGTGCCGATGCTGATGAGGTCGTCCTGGTCACCGGGCAGGGCGTAGTATTTTTTGGCGATGTGGGCCACAAGGCGCAGGTTGTGCTGGATGATCGTTTCCCGTGCGGCCGGGTCGCCGGCGCGCAGAGCCGCGAAAGCGGCGGCCTCCTCTTTGGGGGTCAGCGGCCGCGGAAAGCTGCCCGATTCCAGATGAAGCGCCAGATACAGGAACTGTGCCGAGAAAAACTGAAGCAGAGCCAACAGCATACAAAGGCCTCCTTGCTCTCATGGATGAACGCATTCGTTTTCATCTTATGAGAACAGGGAGGCATTTTTGCAGGGGGACGTCCTGGCCCGGCGGCAAGTCGGCGCAGATTTTGCAGGCGGCGCCATGGTCGCTTTGCAGCCCCGTCACTCTCCCCAGAATACCCGCATGGCGTTGTGGTAGAGGATGGCCTCCTTCTGCTCTTGGGTAAGGGCGGGGTTCTCTGCGATGGTGGCGACGAGGTCGGCATAACGGAACTGGCAGAGGTTTTGGGGCGTGTCGGTGCCGAAGAGAAGGCGGTCGGTCCCCACCGTCTCGACCGCCCGGGCGAGGAAGCGCCGGGTCACCGGGTAGGGCGGCTGGTCGGGGCGGACGTTGTGCTGCAGGGAGGCCAGGTCGAACCAGACGTTGGGCAGGGCCAGGGCGGCCAGGCCGTCGGCCATCTCGCGCAGCTGGGTCTGCTTGGGGGCGAGCAGGTGGCAGACCACGAACTTCATCCCGGCGTGGCGCTGGATGAGGCGGCGCAGCGCCTGGACCTGGCTGCTGGGGCTGCCCAGCTTGCCAATATCCAGGACGAACACCAGGCCGTGCTCGTCGGCAAAGGCGGCTTCCCGCTCCATCATGTCTCCGTCCAGGGCAAAGACCGGGTGGGTGGCCATCAGCCCCGAGCCGGTGCTGACCTCGAATTTCACCACCCGCAGGCCCAGCTCCTCGAACAGATGCCGGACGATGCCGTCGCGGTTGCGGCTGCAGGGGTCATAGGCCCCGGCGGCCAGAAAGCGCTCGGGCCACTTTTGCTGGGCCTGCCAGCTGTACAGGTTTTGAAAGCCGAGGTATCCGCCCTGCAGCAGGACGGCCCGCTCCACGCCGTTCTCGTTCATGACCTGCAGGATGCGCTCGGGGGTGGCCTGGTCGGTGTTCCATTCGGCCGGCAGCAGCTGGCAGGTGGAGCCGTCGGCGTACATTCCGCGGCCCTGCCCGCAGCTGCGCAGCTCGCCTCCCGCGCCGGTGCCGGCAATGCACTGCACCAGATGGACATGGGCGTCGATGATCTTCATAAGGGGATGCTCCTCTCGTGTTTTTCTACCAGTATACAACAGGAACGGCCCGACTTCCAGAGCCGATCGCTCCGCGTTCCGGATGGCAGGCGGCCCCGCTTGACAGGGCGCATGCCGGATGTGTACAATGATGGGAGAAAACAACGTGCGGGGGAGAACGTTATGCGGAAAAACAGAGGATACTGGGGAGGACCGCTGGCAGCGGCGGTGGTTCTGGTGCTGCTGGTGAGCCTGGCCGGCTTTCTGGTCGCCGAGCGGGTCAACAGGCAGGAGGAGCAGGCCAGCTTCGACCGCCTGGCCGAGGAGGCGGACAAGATGGCCCGCAGCATCGAGGCGATGGTGGACAGCGACCGGGAAAAACTGACTCTCCTGGCCCGGCTCCTGGCCATGGGGGTGGGGGAACGGGAAGATTTCCTTGCCCTGTACCAGGGCACCGGGACCTTTTTCTCCCGGCTGGAAGTGCTGCTGCCCGGCGACCAGGTGGTCACCGCCGGCGGCCTTTGGACCAGCGCCGCCGGCAAACTTTCGTTCCGGCAGGAGGCGGCCCTGGGGGCCCATATCTCGGACCGGGAGCTGGACCTGGACGGAGAAGGCCAGGTGGTGCGGCACTATGTGCCGGTGGTCCGGCAGGGCGAGACGGTGGCGATGCTCTGCGGGGTCATCGAGCTGGGCAGCCTGGTGCAGGAGCTGCCCTATAAGCCCTACGGCGGCCAGGCGGCGGTGTACCTGATCGACGGGGCCACCGGCGACTTTTTGATCGACACCTGGCACACCGGCGAAGAGCCCGGGAACATCTGGGCCCTGGGCAGCCGCCCCATGGCGGAGGGCTACAACGACGCGCAGCTGCGCCAGGGGCTGGTGAACGGGGAGAGCAACTTTGTGGTCTTTCGCTCCAACACCACCCGGGAATACCTCTATTTCTACTATACGCCCCTGAGCGTCAACCGGTGGCGGGTAGCCCTGTCGGTGCCGGAAGAGCTGGTGTTCTCACGGGCGCAGGACATCCGCGGCCTGCTGAACAAGATGCTGGCGGCCGAGGGGCTGGCCTTTTTGGCCTACATCGTCTGGATGATCGGCTACGTCCGGCGCCAGACCGGCGAAAAACAGCGCCAGCTGGACGCCTTGAACTACATCTACGAAGTGGAAAAACTGCTGTTCGACGCCCACCAGCACCGGGAGAACATCGTCCGCTCCCTGGAGGTGACCGGCCGGATGCTGGCCGCCCGGCGGGTGGCGTTCGCCATGGCGGGGGATGAGGCCGGGGGCTACCTCTGGGAGCAGGATGGCCGGACCGGGCTGGGCGCCGCCCTGCTGGAGAGCGCGCCGGCCCTGATGGACCGCTTTGCCGGGGGCGGGGCCGAGATCACGGCCCACAGCCCGCAGGAGGTGCGGGAGATCCTGCCCAGCGCCCCGGAGGAGATGAAAGACCTGACCGCCATCCCGGTGGAGGACGGCAGCGGCGCGCTGCGGGGGGTCCTGGCGGCCAGCGGCCTGCCCGGGCGGAAAGACTGCGTGGCCCTGCTGCGCAGCGTGGGCTTCAGCTACGCCAAGCTGTGGGACAACGCCCGGGCCTACCAGGAGATGCAGCGGCAGGGGACCGAGGATGCGCTGACCGGCCTGTACAACCGCAACCGCTACCAGCAGGACCTGTCCCGCCTGGCAGCGGAAGGCCGGCAGGAGCTGTGCTGCATCTTTGTGGACGTCAACGGCCTCCATGAGCTGAACAACACCCAGGGGCACCGGGCGGGGGACCAAATGCTGCAGGAGGTGGCCCAGCAGATCCGCCAGAGCTTTGGGGACCGGTGGTCCTACCGGGTGGGCGGCGACGAGTTCGTGGTCTTTGCAGTGGACCAGGACCGGCAGGACCTCCAGCGCCGCTGCCAGGCCGCGACGGAGGCGCTGAAGCAGAAGGGCTACTATATATCCGCCGGCATGGCCTGGACGTCCGCCCCCGCAGGGGACCTGGGGCCGCTGCTGGAGGACGCCGAGCGCCGTATGTACGAGGCCAAGCGCCTCTTTTACCAGGACCCCAGGTTCAACCGCCGCGCCCGCTGAGGGGCCGGCTACAGGGTGAGCCGGTCACGGTCCGGGGCGGGAAAGGTGGCAGGGGACAGGCCGTTGTGGTATGATAAGGGCATAGGATGATAGAACGCCCCCCGGCGGCGCGGCCACAGCCGGCCTCCCGGGGCGCCAAACGGCGCAGGCCCCTGCAGGCCTGCCTGCCCGCAAAGGAGGAACACCCATGAAAAAGCGCATTCTGCCCCTGCTGTTTTCCGCCCTGCTGATGCTGACCGCCTGCGGCGGCGCGGCGTCGGGCGCGGCCTACCAGGAGATCAGCCAGGAAAAGGCCAAGGAGATGATGGACACCCAGGAGGTCCTGATCCTGGACGTGCGGGAACAGGACGAATACGACGGCGGCCACATCCCCGGCGCGGTCCTGCTGCCGCTGGGTTCCATCAGCGAGGAGAGCGCCGCCCGGGTCATCCCGGAAAAGGACACGACGGTCCTGGTCTACTGCCGCAGCGGCAGCCGCAGCAAAAAGGCGGCCAAAGCCCTGGCAGAGCTGGGCTACACCGGCATCTATGAGTTTGGGGGCATCCGCACCTGGACCTATGGGATCGAGAGCTGACCCCCCAAGGCCCCGCCCCGGACAAAACAGGGCACGGAAAATCGGGCGCAGCCGGCGCGCCTTTCTCGTTTTGCCCGGCGGGGCCATTGCCTGAGGCGCTCTGGTGTGTTATACTGGCAGCCGATGGACACTTTTTGCGAGGCGGATAAGGAGGCAGAAACCATGCAAGCGTATCGTTTTTACGGTTGGCAGGAGGCCGGCGTGCCCGCGGTGGACCGGAGTTGGCCGGGCATTGACACCCCGCTGGACCTATATGGCAAACTGTCGCAGATCTGGTGCGCCGAGACCTGCGCGCCCCGGCTCCGGGCCCGCTGGACCCCGGAGAACAGGACTTTGGGCCAGTGCTCCATCACGGCCTTTCTGGTGCAGGACCTGTTCGGCGGGCAGGTGTACGGCATCCTGCGCCCCGGCGGGAACTACCACTGCTACAATGTGGTGGACGGCCATGTCTTTGACCTGACCAGCGAACAGTTCGGCGGGGAGGTCCTCTGCTACCAGGGCAACCCGGAGCAGTCCCGGCAGGTCCACTTTGCCAAAGAAGAAAAATACCAGCGGTACCTGCTGCTGAAGCAGCGCCTGCGGGAAGCCTGCGGCGCGGCCGACCCGGACCGGATGTGAATCCGGCGGCAGAGGCCGGCTCACAGCAAAATAAGACCCGCCTCACCGGGCAGCCGATGGGGGCGGTGGGGTCACCGGCCGCGATGCCGGGCTTTTTTCTTTTCCTGCCGGAGGGCAAACCGGCGCCGGGCTTCGGTTTCGCGCTGGGTGCGGGTGCGGCGCTGCCGCTCGGTCTTGTTCTGCTCCCGCTGCAGCTGCAGGGCCTGCTGGGCTTTGGTGCCGGCGGCGCCTGTCTGCAGCTGGCTGCGGATCGCCCGCTGCATCCGCTTGGGGTTCGGCCGGCAGCTTTCGGGCGGCGGGGCGGACACCGGCGGGCTGAAACGCAGCCGGTGCCAGTTTTTCAGCAGAAAGTCGTACACTTCGTAGTCCTTTGGCTCGGCGCCAAAAACGATGCGGCAGGCTTCCAGCTGCCCGCCGGACATGCGCTCGTAGATGCCGACCCAGAAGGGCGCGTCAAACAGCACGGTCAGGGAACACGCGTTTTCTTGCATAGCAAACACTCCTCGTTTTCCGGCGAAGAATGGACGACCGAGGAGGAGGGTTACTGACAGGAGACCTGTGCCCGGACTACCGGCCGGGGCTGTGTTTTTATCTTCACGCGTATTGGATTTGCCTCCATTATACCGGAAACGCACGCCCGATGCAAGCAATACAAAAAGCGCCCTATCGAGGAGGGCGCTTGCGGGTCGGTGATTTTGGACGGCGTCAGATCTGGCGCAGGGAAGGGGGCGGCTCGAAATGGACGGTCTCCAGCCCGGGCAGGCATTGCAGCTCAAAGGCAAGGTCGAACCAGAGGCGCCGGGCGTCCCGGCGGGCGTCGCTCTCGTCGCAGGACCGCAGGACGGGCGTCTGGCCGAAGGTGGGCCGGGCCGGCAGGGCCAGCAGGGCTTCGGCGCCGTGCCCCGCGGCACGGGGGCGCAGTTCCAGGGTCCAGCCGGCCAGCCGGCAGTATTCGCGGCAGAGCAGCAGGCCGCTCTTGGTGGTGCCCAAAAAGTGGGAGCGGTTCTCCTGCTGGCTGCGCGGGGTCCCGTCCGGCAGGCCGCAGCCGGTGTCGGTGACCGAGAACACCGCCCCGCCCCGGCCGTCGGCGCGGAGGGTCAGGTCGATCCGGCCGCCCCCCGGGGTGCAGGCCCGCACCGCGTTGGAGATCAGGTGGAGGCAGATGCGGGTCAGATAGCGGCGGTCGGCCTGGACCGTCAGCTCATCCAGCCCGCCGCAGTCCAGCGCCAGCCGCACCCCCAGGGCCTTTTGCAGCAGCTCCTGCTCGGCGCAAAGGGTCTGGGCAAAGGCGCACAGCTCCACGGGCTCCCACTGGGGCGCTTCGGTCTGCTGGGCGCAGCGCAGCAGGGAAGTCAGGCTGCTCAGGTTCCGGTCCAGCCGGTTGGCGGCCACCGCCAGGTCGCTGAGAGTCTGGCGCATCTCGTCCGCTTCGGGGCCGTCCCGGTCCTGCGCAAGGTGCGACAGATACCGCTGGCACAGGGCGATCATGTCCAGTGAGCGCTGGCATTCGCTCTCGAATGCGTATGCAGGAAACCGCTCCAGAAGATCCTTTTGGAGCGCATCGGGATCTGCATGGGCCTGTCCGTCATACGCATGCGGCAGGCTGGGGCTCTCGTTCATCGGGCTGTGGTTCTCCTTCCGATGGTGCGTTGGGGGCCGGGGGCGGCGACAGCAGCTCGTCCCGGACCTCGTAGATGAATGTACCGGTGGTCAGTTTGCTGCCCTGGGGCAGGTGGTGCCTCTGCCGGAAGCTCAGCCACGCAGGCGCCTTTTTCCGGTCGAGGGCGTCGATCAGGCGGCGGATGCCGCTGTCCACCGCCTCGTCGGTGATGGTGTGCCAGTCGCCCACCTCCTGCAGGATGTCCTTGCGGATGGCAAAGTGGCTGTCGTACTGCAGCGCCAGGCAGACCGACTCCCGCAGATAGACCACGCCCACCATCTGGGAGGGCGCGCCCCAGCTGGCAAGCAGGCGGTTGACCGAGCCGGCGTTGGGCCGTGGGTTGCTGGCCAGCAGGGATTTCAGGTCCAGCAGCAGGCTGCTCAGGCTGGACAGCCGGGGCGCGCAGGGGCGCACGCCGTTTTCCGGCCGGAAAAGGCTGTCCAGCTCCCGCACGTCGCAGGTCAGCGCCAGCAGCAGAGCGGGGCGGCAGCCGGGGTCCAGCTGCTGCAGGCGGTGGCAGAAGGTCAGGGTGTCCATATCGGCCAGGGCGTTGTCCAGCAAAAGCGCCTGGCAGGCAGCCCCCTGTTCCAGCCGGGCCAGCAGCTCCTGCCCGGACTGAAACGTCTCGCACCGGATGGCGCCGCCGTCCAGGCAGGCAAGGTAATGTTCGCAGATGCGGAAAAAGCGCGGGTCGTAACTGGCAATGGCCACCCACGGCCGGCCGCTGTACGATGCGTCATTCACCCGGCAGCACGCCCTTTCCGGCCGGCCGCGCAGCCGCAGGATAACATTCGGCCACCACGTCCCGCCAAATTTCCGGCTGGACCGCATTTTCATACAGGTAACGCAGGACCGAGTAGCAGAACAGGGGCGGCGCATCCAGGACCAGGCTGTCGCGGCAGGCCGTTTCGCCTGTGCGGGACAAGGTCAGCCGGCAGCCACCGTCCGCCTCGTCCAACTCATATGTCAGCAGGTAAGGCCGCTGCAACGGCTCGATGGCAGAAAATTCCCTGGTCAATGACGCGTGTGCTATCATGGTTCACATTCTCCTCCCGCAAATAACCATTGTTTCGATCTGCCGCACGATCAGGCGTGACGAAATGAAAATTTAAAGAACTTTACTTTTATTTTAATGAGATGCCCCTCTTGATGCAACGCTTAAAATGTGGTGAAATGTGTCGGCATCGGGGCCGGCGGAAAGAGAACTGCCTCTAGGATACTGCATCCGGGCCGAAAACGCAAGCATTTTGCCCCAAAAATCCCGCCGGAACGGGCGTCATTCACAGAATGTTTGCTTTTTGTTGCCAGATAAACTGTTTTTTTCGTGTAAAATAGAGGCGGTGGATTGCATATCGTGAAAAAATACGATATAATGAAACCGTATGTGAACAAATGATACTGTTTGCCATCCAACAATTTTGCGACAGCCGGCAGGGCGTGTCAGGGCGTATCGGGAACAGCAAACAGGCTGGACCGTTCCCCGGAAGATGCAGGCGCGACGTGCAGGAGCGCTTTTTGGGCAGAATGGGACAGCGCTGGGGCGCTTTCTGCTGCATCCTGAGGCCCTGCCGGACCATTTCCTTGCAGGAGGATCAAAACTTGAGAGTTGGTCTTGATATTGGCAGCACGACCATCAAATGCGCCGTGCTGGATGAACAGGAAAACCTGCTGTATTCGACCTATGAGCGTCATTACAGCCATATTTTGGAAAAGGCGCAGGAGCTGCTGCGCCGGATCGACAGCGAGTATCTCCACGGTGCCCAGGCGCTGCTGAGCATTTCCGGCTCGGCGGGCATGGGCCTGGCCGAAAGCTGCGGCGTGCCCTTTGTGCAGGAAGTTTTCTCCACCCGGGTGGCAGTCAAACGGTTCGTGCCTGAGACCGACTGCGTGATCGAGCTGGGAGGCGAGGACGCCAAGATCCTCTTCCTCACCGGCGGCACCGAGGTGCGGATGAACGGCAGCTGCGCCGGCGGCACCGGCGCCTTCATCGACCAGATGGCCACCCTGCTGAAGATGAGCGCCGACGAGATGAACCGTGCGGCGGAGGGCGCCCAGCGCACCTACACCATCGCCTCCCGCTGCGGCGTGTTCGCCAAGAGCGACGTGCAGCCCCTCATCAACCAGGGCGCCCGGGCCGAGGATATCGCCGCCAGCATCTACAAGGCGGTGGTCAGCCAGACCATCGCCGGCCTGGCCCAGGGCCGCCCCATCCAGGGCAACATCCTGTATCTGGGCGGGCCGCTGACCTTCAGCTCGGTGCTGCGCCAGAGCTTTGACGAGGCGCTGGGGGTCACCGGCAAGTGCCCCGAGCACAGCCTGCTGTACGTGGCGCTGGGCGCGGCCCTCTACGCCGACAAGGCGTTCTGCCTGTCCGAGGTGGCCTCGGCCCTGGACCGCTACGCCGCCACCGCCACCTATGCCAGTGAGCCGCCCCTCTTTGCCAGCCGGGAGGAGTACGAGGCGTTCCACGCCCGGCATATGTCCCACAGCGTGCCCTGCGTCCCCTTCGGGGCCCAGTGCGGGCCGGTCCACATCGGCATCGACTCGGGCTCCACCACCGTCAAGCTGGTGGTGGTGGACGAGCAGAGCCGCATCCTCTACACCAACTACCAGCCCAATCTGGGCAACCCGCTGCCCCTGATCCGGGACCAGCTGCTGAAGATCTACCGCGGCCACCCCGGCCTGCAGGTGGCCAGCGTGACCACCACCGGCTACGGCGAGGACCTGGTCAAAAACGCCTTCCGCTGCGATTACGGCCTGGTGGAGACGGTGGCCCACTTCACCGCCGCCAAGTATTTCATGCCCGACGTGGATTTCATCATCGACATCGGCGGCCAGGACATGAAGTGCTTCAAGATCGAGGACGGGGCCATCAGCAACATCTTTTTGAACGAGGCTTGTTCTTCGGGCTGCGGCAGCTTCCTGCAGACCTTTGCCCAGGCGCTGGGCTACGACGTCAAGGAGTTTGCCGCGCTGGGCCTGTTTGCCGACCGCCCGGTGGACCTGGGCAGCCGCTGCACCGTCTTTATGAACAGCTCGGTCAAGCAGGCCCAGAAGGACGGCGCCAGCATCGAGAACATCAGCGCCGGCCTGTCCATCAGCGTGGTCAAAAACGCCCTGTACAAGGTCATCCGCGCCTCCAGCCCCGAAGAGCTGGGCCGCAAGATCGTGGTCCAGGGCGGCACCTTCTACAACGAGGCCGTCCTGCGCGCCTTTGAAAAGGAGATGGGGGTGGAGGTCATCCGCCCCGACATCGCCGGCCTGATGGGCGCCTACGGCGCAGCCCTGTTCGGCCTGCGCCGCAGCCACAAGGCGGGGCAGAGCCGCTCCTCCATGATGGACCAGCAGGAGCTGGAGGCCTTCAGCCAGAAGGTGGTCAGCGTCAAGTGCGGCGCCTGCGGCAACCACTGCCAGCTGACCGTCAACACCTTTGCCGACGGCCGCAAGTACATTTCGGGCAACCGCTGCGACAAGCCCGTCACCGGCAAGAGCGAGGACAACTCCCTCAACCTCTATGCCTACAAGCAGGAGCTGCTGGCCGCCTACAAGCCGGTGCCCGGCAAGCGGGGCTCCATCGGCATCCCCCTGTGCCTCAACTTTTACGAGCTGCTGCCCTTCTGGCACGCATTCTGGACCAGGCTGGGCTTTGCGGTCCACGTCAGCCCGGTGTCCAGCCGGGGGCTGTACCTCGCCGGCCAGGCCACCATCCCCAGCGACACCGCCTGCTTCCCGGCCAAGCTCAGCCACGGGCACATCAAGGCCCTGGCCGCCATGCAGCTGGACGCCATCTTCTACCCCTGCCTGACCTACAACATCGACGAGGGCCTGGGGGACAACCACTACAACTGCCCGGTGGTCGCCTATTACCCCGAGGTGCTGCTGGGCAACTGCCCTGAGCTGGAGGGCAAGAAGTTTATCTGTGACTACATCGGCATCCACCGCCCCAAGGACTTTGTGCGCAAGATGGCCAAAGAGATCCTGCCCAAGTACTTCAGCGGCATCTCCCAGCGGGAGGTCCAGGAGGCGGCGGACGCGGCCTACGCCGAATACGCCAGCCACATGGCCAAGATCCGCGCCAGGGGCGGCGAGATCATCACCGAGGCCCGCCGCCAGGGCAAGCGGATCATCGTGCTGGCGGGGCGGCCCTATCATGTGGACCCCGAGGTCAACCACGGCATCGACCGGCTGATCGTCCGGCACGGCGCGGCGGTCATCACCGAGGACAGCATCTCGGACCGGGTGGAAAAATTCCCCACCAGCGTCCTGAACCAGTGGACCTACCACAGCCGGCTGTACGCCGCGGCCCAATACTGCACCGCCCAGCCTGATATGGACCTGGTGCAGCTGGTCAGCTTCGGGTGCGGCGTGGACGCCATCACCACCGACGAGACCCGCGAGATCCTGCAGGCGGGCAACAAGCTGTACACCCAGCTCAAGATCGACGAGATCACCAACCTGGGCGCGGTGAACATCCGGCTGCGCAGCCTGTTCGCAGCGCTGGACGAGCGGGACGAGCTGGCCCGGGAAAAGCAGGCCGAACACAAAGCGGAACAGCCGGCCCAGCCCGCCGCCGTCCGCTGATGAGAGGAGGGCAACTGTGGAATACCATTACCCCAAATTCACCAAGGAGATGAAGAAGACCCATACCATCCTCATCCCCAACATGGCGGTGACCCAGTTCCGGCTGCTCAAATATGCGCTGGAGCACGAGGGCTACAAGTGCGAGATCCTGGGCAACTGCGGCAGCGCGGTGGCCCAGCTGGGCCTGAAATACGTCCACAACGACACCTGCTACCCGGCGCTGCTGGTCATCGGCCAGTTCATCGACGCGCTGAACAGCGGCCGGTACGACCTGGACCATACCGCCCTGCTGATCACCCAGACCGGCGGCGGCTGCCGTGCGTCCAACTACATCCACCTGCTGCGCAAGGCCCTGGTCAAGGCGGGCTACCCCCAGATCCCGGTGGCCAGCCTGAACTTTTCCGGCCTGGAAAAGGACAGCGGCTTCCAGATGGACCTGCCCCTGCTGCGGCAGGCGGTGGCCTGCATCTTCTACGGGGATATGCTGTGCGCCCTGCGCAACCAGATCGCCCCCTACGAGGACCACCCCGGCGACGCCGACCGCCTGGTGGACACCTGGATCGGCCGGCTGGGCCGGGCCCTGCTGGCCGGCAAGGGCTACACGGCCCGGGAAATGAAGCACACCTTCCCCCTCATCGCCCGGGAGTTTGCCGTCATCCCCAAGACCCGGGTGCCCAAGGTCAAGGTGGGCGTCGTGGGCGAGATCTACGTCAAATACAGCCCCCTGGGCAACAACGACCTGCAGAAGTTCCTGGAGTCGGAGGGGTGCGAGGTCAACTTCCCCGGCCTGATGGGCTTTTGCCAGTACTGCATCTTCAACATGGGGGAGGACTACGTCCTCTACGGCGGCAACGGGGCCCTCAAGTTTGGCTCCGACCGCCTGCTGGACTGGCTGGACGGCATCGAGCGGGCCATGCTCAAGGCCATATCCAACGCGGGCTTTTACGCCCCCGGCCCCTTTAAGGAGCTGATCGAAAAGCCCAAAGGGGTCATCTCCCTGGGGGCCAAGATGGGGGAGGGCTGGCTGCTGACCGCCGAGATGATCGAGCTGGTGCAGGGCGGCTATCCCAACATCGTCTGCGCCCAGCCCTTCGGCTGCCTGCCCAACCACATCGTGGGCAAGGGGATGGTGAACAAGATCCGCGCGCTGTACCCCGCCGCCAACATTACCCCCATCGACTACGACCCCAGCGCCACCAAGGTCAACCAGGAGAACCGCATCAAGCTGATGCTGGCCGTGGCCAAGGAGCGGCTGGACAACAAGGCGGGCCAGCCCCCGCTCAAGCCCCTCACCGCCGAGGAGCTGGCCGGCGGCGCCCCCGCCATTGGCGGCTTCTGAGCGGCATACAAGCCAAAACGGCTCCCTCTTCCGTGGATACGGTCGAGGGAGCCGTTTTATCTTTTCAGGGACCCGGGCGGCTTACTTCATGTAGATGTGGTGGGGCAGGCCGGCGATGTAGAGGGGGGTCAGCTCGGCCTGGATCAGGGGCCGGGCGTACTCCAGGAACTCGTGGGTCATCTGGGTGTGGTTCTCGTTCATCCAGCTGAGGGGCACCTTCTTTTCCAGGTTGGCCACTTCGCTGATGGGGTGCAGCTCGGTGGTGCACTGGTAGGGGTTGTTGGAGATCCGCTTCAGGGCCACCATCTGGCCGGTGACGCCCTCGAAGGCAGCCTTGGCGGCCGCGCCGCCCACCTGGTAGGCCTCGGTGATGTCGGTGCGGCTGGTCAGATGGCCGGCGCAGCGCTGCAGGGTGGACAGCTCGATGCAGCGGGTCTTGGTGTCCAGGGCGCGGGCCACCGTGTTGGCCAGAAAACGGGCGGTGCCGGTCAGGGCCTTGTGGCCGAAAGCGTCCACCGCGTGGACGTCGTCAGCCAGCTCGCAGACGTAGCGGCCGTCCTCCAGCTTGACGCCTTCGGACACGGCGATGACGATGCTGGGCTTCTTTTCCTGCATGACCCGGACCTTTTCCACAAAGCGGTCCACGTGGAAGGGGACCTCCGGCAGGCAGATCATGTCCACGCCCTCGCAGTCGTCGCCCTTGGCCAGGGCGGCGGCGGCGGTCAGCCAGCCGGCGTTGCGGCCCATGATCTCCACGATGGTGACGTACTTGGTGCCGTAAACGGTGGCGTCCCGGATGACTTCCTTCATGACGACGCCGATGTACTTGGCCGCCGAGCCGTAGCCGGGGGTGTGGTCGGTGACCATCAGGTCGTTGTCGATGGTCTTGGGCACGCCCATAAAGCGGATGTCGCTGCCGGTCCGTGCGCCGTAGTCGGCCAGCTTGCCGATGGTGTCCATCGAGTCGTTGCCGCCAATGTAGAAGAAGTAGCCGATGTTCAGCTTTTCCAGGATGGCGAACAGCTTTTTGTAGACGGCTTCGTCCTCGTGCCAGTCGGGCAGCTTGTAGCGGCAGCTGCCCAGGAAGCTGGAGGGGGTCCGCTTGAGCAGTTCGATGTCCAGGTCATCCTTCAGCAGGGTGCCAAGGTCCACCACCCGCTCTTCCAGCAGGCCGGCCACGCCGTTGCGCATCCCGTAGACGGTCTCTGCGCCGCGGTTCTTGCAGCTTTCAAAGACACCGGCCAGACTCGCGTTGATGACGGAAGTGGGGCCGCCGGACTGTCCGACGATCGCGTTTTTTCCCATGATTCTTTTCTCCTTTTACATTGTGTTTTATTTATCTTGGCCGGGCAGGGCCTGCCCGGGAAAGAACTTCAGGGGGCATCGTGGACGGCCGGCAGCCGGGAGGGCCCGGGCCTTACAGGTGGACGTGGCGCGGGGTGCCGTTCACATAGATGGGGGTCAGCTCGTCCAGGATCAGCGGGCGGGCATACTCTTCAAAGCTGGCTGTCACCTGCATCCCGTCGGGGGTGATCCAGTCCAGGGGCACTTTCTTTTCCAGATTGGCCACCTTCTGCACGTCCACCGACTCGGTGACGCACTGGTAGGGATAGCCGCTCATCCGCTTGAGGGCGATCATGCGGCCGCTCTCGCCCGCAAAGGCTGCGGCGGCTGCCGCGCCGCCCACGGCGTATGCCTCGGTGACGTCGGTGCGGCTGGCCAGGTGGCTGGCGCACCGCTGCAGGGTGGAAAACTCGATGGCCCGGCTCTTGCAGCCCAGCCGCTTGTGGATCAGCTCGGACAGGTACCGGCTGGTACCGCTGAGGATGGCCTTGTGGCCAAAGGCGTCCAGCTGGCCCGCCGTGGAGACTAAATCGCACAGGTAGGTGCCGTCGGCGGTGCGGACGCCCTCGCTGGCGGCGATGATGACGTTGGATTTCCGGCTTTGCAGCTCGTCCACCCGGGCCAGGAACGCCTCGGGGTCAAAGGGCACCTCGGGCAGCAGGATCAGGTCGGGGCCGTCGCAGTCCTCGCCGGAGGCCAGGCAGGCGGCGCCCGCCAGCCAGCCGGCGTGGCGGCCCATGATCTCGGCCACCGTCACGCTGCGGATGTCGTAGACCGACGAGTCCCGGATCACTTCCTTGAGGATGGTGGCGATGTACTTGGCCGCCGAGCCGTAGCCGGGGGTGTGGTCGGTCAGGCACAGGTCGTTGTCGATGGTCTTGGGCACGCCGATAAAGCGGACCGGGCTGCCCACTTTCTGGCCGTAGCGGCTGAGCTTGGCGATGGTGTCCATCGAGTCGTTGCCGCCGATGTAGAACACCGCGCAGATGTCGTACTTGTCAAAGAGGGTGAACAGCTGGACGTAGGGCGCGCTGTCCGTCTCGGGGTCGGGCAGCTTGTAGCGGCAGCTGCCCAGAAAGCTGGAGGGGGTCCGTTTGAGCAGTTCGATGCTCATCCGGTCGTCCAGCAGGATGTCGAGGTCCACGATTTCTTCCTTGAGCAGGCCCTCGATGCCGTACTTCATCCCGTACACTTTGCCGGCCCCCAGGCTGCGGGCAGTCTTGTAGACCCCCGCCAGGCTGGAGTTGATGACGGCGGTGGGGCCGCCGGACTGGCCGACGATCACATTGTTAGACATGGTTTGCTCCTTCTTATCTTTATGTGCCTATCGCTTGCGCCGGGGCGGGCCCTGCATTGCACCGCCCCGGGCGGGACCCCAAAAGCCTGAAATCCATACAAAAAAACATTTTGCTGTGAAACGCCTTTTGGCGGGTTGTCGGAATTTGGTCCCGAATCTATTGTAACCGTTTCTCGCGTTGTATGCAAGACCCAACTTGGTTGCAGAGTGAAAAATTTTATGATAAAATCAATACACTTGCATTTCAGGATCGCTCGATCCGGCCGGACGGGGGCCTTGGCTGCCCAGCGCCCGGCCACGACCAGGTCAGAGGCTCCGCCAAGGGGCTCTCTGCCGGAAAGGGGAAGAAGGGGGCGTCAGCCGGCCTGTCCGGACAGGCGGCGGCCGGCCCCCTGGAGTTTTCATCATGGGGATCTCGCACGAATACAACTACGCCCGCCGCCGGGCCCGGCAGCGGAGCAGATACGGCAAACTGAAAGGGGCGGCCTGTGTAGTGGCCATCCTGCTGCTGTCTTTGGCCATCACCGCCATTTTGCAGACGGCTCAGGAGGAGACTGCGCCCGCCCAGCCCGACATCCAGCCCAGCGGCACGGTGGAGGGCATTTTGGCGCCCCTGCCCATGCAGCCGGGGGAGGGGAGCGCTGCGGCCGAGGTGCTGGACTTTGGCCCGGCCCGCCAGAGCCCGGGGGCCTACACCGTCCGCGCCTACGACAGCAGCGTCATCCGCCAGCCCGCCACCGGCCAGGTGGACCTGAGCTATTTTGCAGACGCGGCGTTCCTGGGCGACAGCCTGACGGTGGGCTTTACCGACTACGACATCAACCTGGGGGGCGCGCTGGTCTGCGGCTATATCGGGGCTGGCCCCGACACCATCGTCAACCGGATGACGGTCAGCCACATGACCCGCGGGGACGAGGTGGCCCTGGACGTGCTGGCGGCGGCCCAGCCCAAAAAGCTGTATATCCTGCTGGGCACCAACAC
>HHCFJ05603__coassemble_416_pt1 | contig 32101 bp, 30 predicted proteins | sample HHCFJ05603__metabat2_low_PE_003 | metagenome-assembled genome bin HHCFJ05603 | reverse complement strand
CGCCCCTTCCGCCCCGCCGAAACAGCCGGGCCCCCTCCGCCGCCTGCTGGCAAAGCTGAAGGCGAGGCGGGCCGCCCGCCGGCAGAAGCGGGCCGCCGCACGCAAGCCCCGCCCCGCCCGCCCGCCCCGGCAGAAAGCCCGGCTGACCCTGCATGTCCTCCGCACCCTGCTGCAGGGGGCGGGGCGGCTGACCCGGGCGGCGTTCGGGGCTTTGCGGATCACCCGCATCCGGCTGTTCTGGCCGGTGACCGGGCCGGAGCCGGACGAGGCCGCCCGGGCCTACGGCAAGGCCAACGCCTGGCTGTACCCCACCCTGGGGGCGCTGAGCCACTTTTTGTATCTGGACTTTGAGGAGCTGCGGCTGACGCCCTGGCTGGACCCCGACGCGCCGGCGCCGGCGGCGCGGGTATCCTTCCGGGTGTCGGCGCGGGCGCTGTTCGTCCTGATCGCGGCGGTGCAGGTCCTAATCCGCTTCTACCGGGAAAAGGTACTGGACGTTTTCCTGTAAAATATGGTATACTGCTTTCAGCAGCGCTTATCCACAGAAGATAGTTTGTAAGGAGGCCAAACGTTATGGCTGAGCATACGATACAGGGTCTGATGAACGTGACGATGGACAAGGTGCGCCAGATGGCCGACGCCAACACCATCATCGGCAAGCCCATCAAGACCGAGGACGGCACCACCATCATCCCGGTGTCCCGCATTTCGGTGGGCGTCGGCACCGGCGGCTCCGACTTTGACAGCAAGAACAGCGCCCAGAAGGACCTGTTCGGCGGCGGCTCGGGGGCCGGCGTCAGCATCCGCCCGGTGGCGTTCCTGGTCATCAAGGACGGGCTGGTCCGCACCATCCAGCTGTCCGACCCGTCCAACAGCATCGACCGGGCGCTGACCATGCTGCCCGAGCTGGTGGACCGGCTGATGGCCCTGATCCCCGACAAAAAGGCCGCCGGGCCCCAGCCGCAGGACGGCGCGTCCGGCCCGGAGCAGGCATAAGCCCCCGGCCGGGGCGGCCCGACACAGACAAGAACCACAGGGGGGAGGGGCCCCGGGCACAGGCGCCCGGCCTTTCCCCCCAAAGCGTGCCGTGCGGCACGCCCGAGCGCCGGGAGGCGCACACAGAAGGAGAAACGATCATGGCATTGGAACGCATACAGAAGATCATGAGCGAGCAGGGGCTGTGCTCCCGCCGCGCCGCCGAGCAGATCATCGCCGAGGGGCGGGTCAAGGTCAACGGCCATGTGGCCGCCGTGGGGGACAAGATGGACCCCGACCGCGACGTGCTGCACGTGGACGGCGAGCGGATCTACATCGACAAGGAGCAGAAGATGTACTACCTGGCCCTGTACAAGCCCCGGGGCTATGTGACCACCGTCAGCGACGAGCTGGGCCGCCGCACCGTCATGGACCTGGTGGCGGACATCCCGGCCCGGCTGTACCCGGTGGGCCGCCTGGACAAGGACAGCGAGGGCCTGCTGCTGATGACCAACGACGGCGCCTTTGCCAACGCCATGATGCACCCCTCGGGGGGCATCAGCAAGCTGTACCGGGTCACCGTCCAGCCCCATGCCACCGAAGAGCAGGTGCTGCAGCTGAGTTCGGGGGTGGTGCTGGACGACGGCACCCGGACCCTGCCCTGCACCGTCAACGTGGTGGTGGACGAGCCCGGCCGCACCGTCATGGAGATCACCCTCAAAGAGGGCAAGAACCGGGAGATCCGCCGGATGTGCGAGGCGGTGGGCCTGCAGGTGGTGCGCCTCAAGCGCAACGCCGAGGGCGTGGTCAAGCTGGGGATGCTGCAGCCCGGCAAGTACCGGGAGCTGACCCGGCAGGAGCTGTCCGGCCTGCGGGCCGCAGCCGCCAAGGGCCGCGCCCAGACCCGCAGCGCCGCCGCGGCCGCCCGGGCCGCCGGGCCCAAAGCGCCGGCCGGGCCGGTGAAGGTCCGGGCGCGGGCCAGGGGAGCGGCCGCCGGCCCCCGGACCAAAAACCCCCGGCGCCAGGGCTGAGCCGGGCGCCTTTCGACAAAATGGATACAAAAGTACTTGAGAAGAACCTCACAAAATAGTATAATAAGAGCAATTATGAATGCAATGGCGGCCCCGCCGCCATGAGGGAAGCACAGGGAGGTCCGATCATGGCTTCAAAGATCAACCAAAAAGAGATTCTGGCCCGATTTTACGACGACGGCGTTTCCACCGCTCTGTTTGACCAGGGCGCGGTGAGCGCCGCCTTTGGCTGCGCAGGCGGCCAGCAGGTCTATACCGTCTGGCAGAACGGCGAGGCGCTGGGCGCCAGGGATGTGGACAAGGTGGTCCGCCTGCTGGCCCTGGCCGCCGAGACCGGCTGCCCGGTGGTCACCTTCTACAACTCGGTGGGCGCCAAACTGGCCGAGGGCCTGGACGCCCTGACCGCCAGCGCCCGGCTGAACGCCGCGGTGGCCAGGGTGTCGGGCGTGATCCCGCAGGTGGCTGTTGTCCTGGGCGTCTGCGGCGGCACCAGCGCGCTGGCCGCGGCCAACGCCGACGTCTGCATCATGGCCCAGGGGGCCGAGCTGTTCTTCACCCCGCCCTTCACCTCGGCTGCCCGGGGCGATAAGGTCGAGGGGGCCGGCACGGCCGCTGCCGCCGCCAAGGCCGGCGTGGCCGCCATCGTGGCCGGTTCGGCTGCCGAAGCGGCCGAGGCCGCCGCCCATGTGGCGGGCCTGCTGCCTGCCAACAACCTGAGCGGGCCCTCCTGCTTTGATTTCGAGGCCCCCGCCGCCCCCTTCAAGGCCGGGCAGGCCCCCGCCAAGGCGGCCGCCGCCGTGGTCGATGCCGGCAGCGCCGTGGAGCTGTACGCCGGCTTTGGCAAAAACGTCTACACCGCCCTGGCCACCGTGGCCGGCGAGGCGGTGGGCGTGGTGGCCACCGGCGAAAAGCTCTGCCACAACTGCGCCGTCAAGGCGTCCCGCTTTGTCCGCCTGTGCGACGCCTTCGGCCTGCCGGTGGTGACCATCGCCGCCACCGAGGGCTTTGTGCCCAGCGCCACCGACGACATCGCCGGCGGCATCCGGGAGGCGGCCCGCCTGGCCGGCACCTACGCCGACGCCACCACCGCCCGGGTCTGCCTGCTGGCCGGCAAGGCCGTGGGCCCCGTCTACACCGCCCTGGCCGCCGCCGACTGGAAGATCGCCGTCCGCGGCTGCGTGGTGGCCCCGCTGGAGCCCGCCGCCGCCGTCTCGGTCCTGGACAAGGAGGAGATCGACGCCTCCGACAACATCGTCGCGGCCACCAACGCCCGGGCCGCCGCCTACGCCAAAGATGTGTGCAGCGCAGACGCCGCTGTGGCAGCCGGCGCGGCGGACACGGCCTGCGACCCGGCCGGCGTCCGCGCCGCCGTGGTGGCCGCCCTGGATATGCTGCGCACCAAGCGCGCCGCCCGCCTGCCCAAAAAGCACGGCAATATGGCGCTGTGACCGCGCAGGGCTGACCCCTGATCCCTTGCCCGGCGGCCCGCACCGCCCGCCGGTCCTTTTTCCGGGTGCGTCCTGTGGGACGCGGATGCCGTTTCCCCGGACGGATTTTGAAATAGCTCCGTACAAGCCGATTTTTCAGGAGGGTTTTATCCATGAAGTACTATACCATTACCGTCAATGGCGTCGCCTACAGCGTCAGCGTGGAGGAGACTGCGGCCGGCGCCGCCCCTGTGGCCGCCGCTCCCGCCGCCCCGGCCCCGGCTGCCGCGCCCAAGCCTGAGGCCCCTGCCGCCCCCGCTGCCCCGGCTGCGCCCAAGGCCCCCGCCGGCCCCGCCGGCGCCGTGGCGGTCAAGGCGCCCATGCCCGGCAACATCCTGGACGTCAAGGTCAAGCCCGGCGCTTCCGTCAAGGCCGGCGACGCCCTGGTGGTCCTGGAGGCCATGAAGATGGAGAACGAGATCGTCGCCCCCCAGGACGGCACCGTGGCCACCATCGACGTGAACAAGGGCGACGTCGTCAACTCGGGCGACACCCTGGTCACCCTGAACTAAAGGGAGGAAGAACACTATGGCCAAAAAGCCCATCAAGGTCACCGAGGTGGTCCTGCGCGACGCCCACCAGTCCCTGCTGGCCACCCGGATGACCATGGATGAGATGCGTCCCATCCTGCCCGAAATGGACAAGATCAACTATTTCTCGGTGGAGTGCTGGGGCGGCGCCACCTTCGACAGCTGCATCCGCTTCCTGGACGAGGACCCCTGGGAGCGCCTGCGCATCCTGCGCAAGGAGCTGCCCCACCAGAAGCTGCAGATGCTGTTCCGCGGCCAGAACATGCTGGGCTACCGCCCCTACGCCGACGACGCGGTGGAGTATTTCGTCCAGAAGTCGGTGGCCAATGGCATCGACGTCATCCGCATCTTTGACGCCCTGAACGACCCCCGCAACCTCCAGACCGCCATCAAGGCCGCCAACAAGGAGGGCGCCCATGTCCAGGGCTGCATCAGCTACACCCTCAGCCCGGTCCACACCAACGAGGCCTTTGCGGCCTACGCCAAGACCCTGGAGGAGATGGGGGCCGACTCCATCTGCATCAAGGACATGGCCGGCCTGCTGACCCCCTACACCTGCTACGAGCTGGTCAAGGAGCTGAAGGCCGCCGTCAAGATCCCGGTGGACATCCACAGCCACTACACCGCGGGCCTGGCCTCCATGTCCATCCTCAAGGGCATCGAGGCGGGCGCCGACATCGTGGACACCGCCATGAGCCCCCTGGCCCTGGGCACCAGCCATATGCCCACCGAGAGCCTGGTGGCGGCGCTGCGGGGCACCGACTACGACACCGGCCTGGACCTGAACCAGCTGAACGTCGTCCGCGCCTATTTCGCCAAGCTGCGCGAAAAATATATCGCCAGCGGCCAGATCAGTCCCAAGAGCCTGGGCGTGGACGCCAACACCCTGATCTACCAGGTGCCGGGCGGCATGTTCTCCAACATGCTCAAGCAGCTGAAGGACGCCGGCAAGGAGGACAAGCTGGACGAAGTGCTGGCCGAGATCCCCCGCGTGCGCGAGGACGCCGGCTATCCCCCCCTGGTCACCCCCACCAGCCAGATCGTGGGCACCCAGGCGGTGTTCAACGTCATCCTGGGCGAGCGGTACAAGATGGTCACCAAGGAGTTCAAGGGCCTGATCCACGGCGATTACGGCAAGACCCCCGCCCCCATCAAGCCCGCGTTCAGCAAGCAGATCCTGGGCGACGAGCAGCCCATCACCTGCCGCTTTGCCGACACCCTGGAGCCGGAGATGGACAAGCTGAAGGCCGAGGCCGCCAAGTGGTCCGTCCAGGAGGAGGACGCCCTGACCTACGCCATGTTCCCCCAGGTGGCCCCCAAATTCTTTGAAAAGCGCAACGCCAAAATGCAGGGCGTCGACGCCGACCACGCCGATTACGTGAACAAGTCCCACCCGGTCTGAGCCGGGCAAGGAGGCGCGCTGCCATGCTGTTTGCCAAAAAGAAGCCGCGGGAGAAAAAGGCCTACGACCCCGCCCGCTGGAAGCCGGTGATCCGGTGCAGCATCTGCACCGGCGAGATGGCCGCGGGCTTCAAAGAGACGGCCACCGGCCGCTTTGAGGAGGTCATGCTGATCCGGGACGACCGGGACCTGGCGCGCTTTGAAAAGGAATACGGCGTCGAGAACGTCGCAAAGGAATACTGACCCCGCCGGGCAGGACAGACCTGCCCGGTCCGGCGTGCCGCTTTTGCGGCACGCTTTAGGGGGAACCCATTTCTGCGCGCAGTCGCGCGGCAGAAATTCCTTCCCCCTAATATCCCCCTGGGGACAAAATTTGCCGCCGAACCGCGCACTCGGCCTTGCGGCCTCGCACACTCCCGGCGGCAAATTTCCCTGTCGGTGTCCCGACCGTACGCGCATGTCGTCCGGCCGGGACTTTTTTGACCGTTTGTGCCGGGCAGGACAGACCTGCCCGGTTTTTGTTTTGGTGAAGAGAGTGTGAAACCGCGCTTTTTTGCCCGCCTCCCTTGCAAAAAGGGCCCTGGAATAGTAAAATGGTACCATATGTATCGTAAGATGGGGCACTAGACCCCGCACGGATATATAGGTGCTAAAACGTTCTGCCAAGAATGAAAAAGGGAAGAGAGAAATCATATGATCTATAGCATGACTGGGTATGGCCGGGCCAGTGCGGTACTGGGCGGCCGGGAGATCACGGTGGAGCTGCGCAGCGTCAACGCGCGCTACTTCGAGTATACCTCCCGCATCCCCCGCAGCTGCGCTTTTCTGGACAGCAGGCTCAAGGCCCTGCTGGGCAGCCGCATCGCCCGGGGCAAGGTGGAGGTCAGCCTCACCCTGCAGGACCTGGACGCCTCCGAGACGGCGGTGGCGGTGGACATGGACCTGGCCCGCAGCTACCAGCAGGCCCTGCGGGATATGTCCGAGACCCTGGGGGTGAAAAACGACGTGACGGCGGGCCTGCTGGCCCGGTTCCCCGACGTGCTGGTGGCCCGCCAGGCCGAAGTGGACGAGGAGCAGCTGTGGGCGGATGTGTCGGCGGTGGCCGCCCAGGCTGTGGAGACCTTTGTGGAGATGCGGGGCATCGAGGGCGAAAAGATGCTGGCCGACATCACCGGCCGGCTGGATGCGGTCGAGGCCATGGTGGGCCGGGTCGAGGAGCTGACCGCCGGCCGGGTGGAAAAATACACCCAGCGCCTGTACGAGCGGCTGAAGGTGATCCTGGAGGACCGCTCCATCGACGACGCCCGGGTCCTGACCGAGGCCGCCATCTTTGGCGACAAGACCGCCGTGGACGAGGAGACCGTCCGGCTGCGCAGCCACATCGCCCAGTACCGGGCGATCCTGGGCAGCGGCCAGCCGGTGGGCCGCAAGCTGGACTTTTTGACCCAGGAGCTCAACCGGGAGGCCAACACCATCGGCTCCAAGTGCCAGGACCTGGACATCACACGGATCGTCGTGGACATGAAGGCTGAGATCGAAAAGATCCGCGAGCAGATCCAGAATCTGGAGTGAACACCATGAAACTTATCAACATCGGCTTTGGCAATATGGTCAGCGCCGAGCGGCTGGTGGCGGTGGTCAGCCCCGACTCGGCCCCCATCAAGCGGGTCATCCGGGAAGCGCGGGAGCAGGGCCGCCTGGTCGACGCATCCTACGGGCGCAGCACCCGGGCGGTGCTCGTCATGGACTCGGACCATGTGATCCTGTCGGCGCTGCAGCCCGAGACGGTGGCGGCCCGTGCGGGCTGCCCGCTTGCATCAGACCCCAAGGCAGAGGAGGAACAATAAAATGAAAGGCGAAAGCTATCTGTTTGTGGTGTCGGGGCCCTCGGGCGTCGGCAAGGACAGCGTGATGACCTGCCTGCGGCAGGCCCACCCCGAGATCGAAAAGACCATCTCGGCCACCACCCGGCCCCCCCGGGCAGGGGAGGCCGAAGGGGTCAACTACTATTACCGCACCGAGGAAGCGTTCCGGCAGCTGGCCGCCCAGGGGCAGATCCTGGAGAGCAACCGCTACAATGGCTATTTGTACGGCACCCTGCGGGCCGAGGTGGAGCGCCGGATGGCCGCCGGCAAGCTCACCCTGCTGAACATCGACGTGCACGGGGCGGCCAACATCAAGCGGCTGTACCCCGGCGCCACCATCGTCTTTTTGCTGCCGCCCACCTTCGAGGTGCTGGAGCAGCGGCTGCGGGGCCGCGGCACCGACAGCGAGGAGGCCATCCGCCGCCGGCTGGACATCGCCCGGGAAGAGCTGGGCCACGCCGGCGAGTTCGACGCCTGGATCGTCAACCACACCCTCGAGCAGGCGGCCGGCGAGCTGTACCGGCTGATGGCCTGCAAAACCGGCGAAACGGAACGCCGACGGTAAAGGAGCAAACGCATGCCAAAAACGGTGGGTGTCGCGGTCAGCCATGCGGCCTTCCACTTCGACAAACTGTATACCTATGCGGTCATGCCCGACCAGCAGGACCAGGTGCGGCTGGGCAGCATGGTGCTGGTGCCCTTCGGGCGCAGCAGCCGCCCCCGGATGGGGGTGGTGCTGGCCTGCGACGCCGAGCCGGAAAGCGCCCGGCTGAAGGCCCTCTTCGACGTGGCCCCCGCCTCGGCCTGCCTGACCGGCGAGCTGCTGGAGCTGGTCCGCCTGCTCAAGGAGCGGACCTTCTGCACCTGGTACGAGGCGGTGCGGGCGGTGATCCCCTACGGGGCCCAGTACAAGCCCGCCCTGGCCGCCGACGGGGTGACCCCGGTGCTGCAAAAACAGCTGACCCGCCACACCGAGACCCTCTATCGCCTGGCCGCCCCGCTGCCCGCCAAGCCCCGGCCCACCGCCAAGCAGATGGCGGCGGTGGCCCTGCTGTCGGGTGGGCCCCGCACCCAGGCCGACCTGGAGGCCCACGGGGTCAGCCGGGCCGTGGCGGAAAACCTCTGCGCCAAGGGGGTGCTGGCGGCCGAGCGGGTGAACAAATCCATCGACCTCTACGCCCACATCCCCCCCAGGACCGAGCGCCTGGAGCTGACCGCCGAGCAGCAGGCCGCCTTCGACGCCCTGGCCCCCCATTTGGAGGCGGGCCGGCCCCACGCCGCCCTGCTGTACGGCGTCACCGGCAGCGGCAAGACCCTGGTGTTCCTCAAGCTGATCGAGCGGTGCCTGGCCCTGGGCAAAAAAGCCCTGGTGCTGGTGCCCGAGATTAGCCTGACCCCCCAGATGATCCGCCGGTTGAAAGAACGGTTCGGCCGGCGGGTGGCGGTGCAGCACTCCGCCCTCAACCACACCGAGCGGCTGCTGCAATGGCAGATGATCCAGGACGGCGGGGCGGACATCGTGGTGGGCACCCGCAGCGCCGTCTTTGCCCCCCTGGAGGGGCTGGGCCTGATCGTCATCGACGAAGAGCAGGAGCACACCTACCGCTCCGAGTCGTCGCCCCGCTACGCGGCCCAGGAGGTGGCCCGCTGGCGGGCCGCCAAAAACGGGGCCCTGCTGCTGCTGGCCAGCGCCACCCCCAGCACCGAGACCTTTTATGAGGCGCAGGCCGGGCGGTGCCAGCTGGTGCGGCTGACCCAGCGGTACGCCGGCCAGCCGCTGCCCGCCGTCCAGATGGTGGATATGCGGGCCGAGCTGGCCGCCGGCAACCCCCGGGAGATCAGCCTGGCCCTGGAGGACGCCCTGCGGGCCAACCTGGCCGAGGGCCGGCAGGCCATCCTGCTGCTCAACCGCCGGGGCTACCAGACCATGGCCCAGTGCGGGGACTGCCGGGAGGTGCTCAAGTGCCCCCGGTGCAGCGTCCCCATGGTCTACCACAAGGACGGGGGCGGGCGGCTGCTGTGCCACTACTGCGGCGCCCAGATCGCCCCCCGGCCCGAGGTCTGCCCCGCCTGCGGCGGCAAGCTGCAGTACCGGGGCTTCGGCACCCAAAAGGCGGAAGAAGAGTTGGCCGCCCTCTTCCCGGAGGCCCGCATCCTGCGCATGGACCAGGACACCACCGCCGCCAAGGACGCCCACGAAAAGCTGCTGGCCGGCTTTGCCCGCCACGAATACGACATCATGGTGGGCACCCAGATGGTGGCCAAGGGCCTCGATTTTGAGGACGTGACCCTGGTGGGGGTGCTGGGCATCGACTCGCTGCTGTTTGCCCAGGGGTTCCGGGCGTATGAGACGGTGTTCAGCCTGGTGACCCAGGTGGTGGGCCGCAGCGGCCGGGCCTCGGCGCCGGGGCGGGCCATCATCCAGACCACCGACCCCGACAACCCCGTCCTGCGCCTGGCGGCCGCCCAGGACTACGATGCCTTTTTCGCCCAGGAGATCGAGTACCGCAAGCTGGGGCTGTACCCGCCCTTTTGCAGCCTGTGCATCGTCAGCTTTGCGGGCAAAAAGGAGGAGGAGACTGCCGCCGCCGCCGCCCGTTTTGCCGCCCTGCTGGCACAACAGGCCGCCCGGCAGCCCGACATCCCCCTGCGGGTGCTGGGGCCCACCCCCGGCAGCATCCTGAAGATCAACGAGATCTATCGCTATAAGCTCACCGTCAAGTGCCGCAACGACAAACGCTTCCGCGCCCTGCTGGGGCAGGTGCTGGGCCTGTACGAGCAGGAAAAACTGCCCGCCAAGGCCAGCGTGGCCGTGGATATGCACGCGGACGGCGACATCTGAAGCAGGCCCGGCCGCCCTGCCGGGCCCTATATACGACTGGTAAAGGAGACAAACGACTATGGCTATCCGAAACATTGTCAAGGAAGGCGACCCCATCCTGAACAAGGTCTGCCGCCCTGTGACCAGGTTTGACGACCGTCTGGCCACCCTGCTGGACGATATGCACGAGACCATGATCCGGGCCGACGGCGTCGGCCTGGCCGGCCCCCAGGTGGGGATGCTGCGCCGGCTGTTCGTGGTGTGGGACACCACCGACGCCCCCGAGGAGATCCCCGAAGGGTACGAGTATAAGTTCATCGACTTTGTCAACCCCGAGATCCTGGAGGTGTCGGAGGAGGAGGAGACCCACTACGAGGGCTGCCTGTCCTTCCCGGGGCACAACGGCGCGGTGACCCGGCCGGTGGCGGTCCGGGTGCGGGCCCAGGACCGCAACGGCGAGTGGTTCGAGCTGGAGGCCGACGGCCTGCTGGGCCGCTGCATCCAGCACGAGAACGACCACCTGGACGGCATCACCATCATGCAGTCCAGCGAATATTTCTACGAGGACACCGAGGAGGGCCGGGAAGAGGCCCGCAAAGCAAAGGAGCAGCACTGAATGCGGATCGTATTTATGGGCACGCCGGACATCGCGGCGTCCTGCCTGGAGGCGCTGTACGCCGCCGGGCACGACATCTGCGCCGTCTACACCCGGCGCGACAAGCCGGTGGGGCGCAAACAGGTGCTGACCCCGCCCCCGGTCAAGCAGGTGGCGCTGGCCCACGGCGCCCCCGTCTTTCAGCCCCGCACCCTGCGGGACGGCGGCGAGAACGCCAACCTGCAGGCCCTGGCCCCCGATCTGATCGTGGTGGTGGCCTACGGCTGCATCCTGCCCCAGGCGGTGCTGGACATCCCGAAGTTCGGCTGCATCAACCTCCACGTCTCCCTGCTGCCCAAATACCGGGGCAGCGCGCCGGTGCAGTGGGCCGTCCTGAACGGGGACACGGAGACGGGGGTGTCCATCCAGCAGATGGACGCCGGGCTGGACACCGGCGACGTGCTGGTGTGTGAGAAAGTGGCCATCGGCCCCGAGGAGACCAGCGGCGAGCTGTTCGACCGGGTGACGGCGGTGGGGGCGCGGGTGCTGTGCGAGACCCTGCCCCGGATCGCCGCCGGGACCCTGACCCCCACCCCCCAGGACCACGCCGCCGCCACCCTGGCCCCCATGCTGACCAAAGAGCTGGCCCAGTTCCGCTGGGAGGAGAGCGCCGCCCACATCCACAACTGGGTGCGCGGGATGAACCCCTGGCCGGCGGCCTGGTTCGTCACCGGCGGGGGGCGCAAAGTCAAAGTGCTGGAGTGCCGCGTGGCCGCCCAGTCGGGCGCGCCGGGCCAGGTTCTGGCCCTGAAGCCTTTGACCGTGGCCTGCGGCGAGGGCGCCGTGCAGCTGCTGCGGGTGGTGCCCGAGGGCTCGAAGCCCATGGAGGGCAGCGCCTTTGCCGCCGGGCTGCGGCTCCAAGTGGGGGACGCCCTTTGAGGCCCGCGGGGCCCCGGGCGGCCGCCGTGGCGGCCCTGCTGCACCAGGAGCAGGGGGGCTACGCCAACCTGGTGCTGGACGCCGAGCTGGACCGCAGCGGCCTGACCGGGCGGGACCGCGCCTTTGCGGGTGCGGTGTTTTACACCACGGTGGAAAAACAGGCCGCCCTGGACTATATTCTGGGGCGCTTCCTCCCCAAAGGGGTCGAAAAGCTGGACCCGCCTGTCCGCGCCATCCTGCGCAGCGGGCTGGCCCAGGCCCGCTTCATGCAGGTGCCCCCTTCCGCCGCCGTCAACGAGGCGGTCAAGCTGGCCCGGGCCTTTGGCAAGGCCAGCGCGGCGGGGCTGGTCAACGCAGTGCTGCGCAAGAGCTGCAGCTTCGACCTGGACACCGCCGCCTTTGCGGACGAGACCCAGCGCCTGATGGTGCTGGGGTGCGCCGGGCGGGATGTGGCGGCGTTTCTGCGCCAATACTACCCCCGGGAGGCCCTGGACATCCTGACCGCCCCCGCCGACGGGGGGCGCACCGCCCTGCGGGTCAACCCCCTGAAAACGGACCCTGAAAGCCTGACCGCCGCCCTGGCGGCCGAAGGGGCAGCGGCGGCGCCCGGCCTTGTGCCGGGCAGCCTGCTGGCCGGCTTTGCGGGCAGCCCCGCGGGGACCGAAGCCTTCCGCCGGGGGCTGTACCACGTGGAGGGCCAGGCCAGCCAGCTGGCGGCCCTCTGCCTGGGGGCAAAGCCGGGGGATACCGTGCTGGACCTGTGCGCCGCCCCGGGGGGCAAGACCCTGACCATCGCCCAGGAGATGGGGGACCGGGGCCGGCTGGTCAGCTGCGACGTGACCGAAAAGCGGGTGGGCCTGATCCGGGCCGCCGCCGCCCGGATGGGCCTGGGCTGTATCGAGACGCGCTGCAACGACGCGGCGGTGTACGCCCCCGCCCTGCCCGCGGCCGACCGGGTGCTGGCCGACGTGCCCTGCAGCGGCCTGGGCATCCTGAACAAAAAGCCGGACATCCGCTACAAGACCCTGGACGACGGCCGCCGCCGGGAGCTGCTGGCCACCCAGAGCGCCATCCTGGACTGCGCCGCCCGGTATCTGAAGCCGGGGGGCCGGCTGGTCTATTCCACCTGCACCATCCACCCCGAAGAGAACCAGGAGCAGGTCCGGGCTTTCCTGGCCAGGCAGCCCGGCTTCCGGGTGGAGCAGCCCGGGGCCGCCCTGCCCGCCGGCATGGAGACGGGCCCTTACGGCATGCTGTCGGTGCCGGGGCGGACGGGGATGGACGGATTTTTTATCTGCGTGATGCGGCGGGACGGATGACGCCGCCGAGGAGTTACAACATGGAACAAAAACGCTGCATCTCTTCCCTGACGCTGGAGGAGCTGGCCGCCGAAATGCAGGCGATGGGCCAGCCGGCCTTCCGGGCAAAGCAGATCTTCCATTGGGTCCACCAGAAGCTGGCGGACCGCTTTGCCGCCATGACCGACCAGCCCAAGGCCCTGCTGGCAAAGCTGGAGCAGGAGTTCTACATCGCCGCGCCCACCATCGAGCGCCGGCAGGAGGCAAAGGACGGCACCGTCAAGTACCTGCTGCGGATGGCCGACGGCAACTGCATCGAGACGGTGGTCATGCGCTACCACTACGGGCCCACCGTATGCGTCTCCACCCAGGTGGGCTGCCGGATGGGCTGCCGCTTTTGCGCCTCCACCCAGGCGGGCCGGGTGCGCAACCTGGAGGCGGGGGAGATCTGCGCCGAGGTCTACACCGCCCAGAAGGACATCGGGGAGCGCATCTCCCACATCGTCCTCATGGGCATCGGCGAGCCGCTGGACAACTTTGACCAGGTGATGAAGTTCCTCTCCCTGATCTCGTCCCCCGAGGGGGTCAACATCGGGATGCGCAACATCAGCCTGTCCACCTGCGGCATCGTGCCCCAGATCGACCGGCTGGCGGAGCGGAAGCTCCAGCTGACCCTGTCCATCTCCCTCCACGCCCCCAACGACGCCATCCGCAGCCAGATGATGCCGGTGAACGACGCCTACCCCGTGGCCCGGCTGATGGAGGCGGTGCGCCGCTACCAGGACGTCACCGGCCGGCGGGTCAGCTTTGAATACTCGATGGTGCGGGGGGTCAACGACTCGGACGCCTGCGCCCGGGAGCTGGCCCATCTGATCCGCGGGATGGGGGCCCATGTCAACCTGATCCCCATCAACCCGGTGGACGGCAGCCCCTATTCGGCCACCGACGCCGAGAACGTCCGCCGCTTCCAGGCAAAGCTGACGGCCCTGGGGGTCAACGCCACCATCCGCCGCCGCCTGGGCAGCGAGATCAGCGCCGCCTGCGGCCAGCTGCGCCGGGAAGAAATGGACGCGGCCAAAACCACCTGAGCGCCGCCCGGCAGGCCGGGCACTTGGGAACAGAGGGGAACAGGGAAAGCCTCCCTGACATGCGGCCGCGGGCCGCAAGATGCGATCGAAAAGGAGATACGTATGAAACTTGCAGGGAAAACCGATGTGGGCCGGGTCCGGCGGGAGAATCAGGACGATTTCCGCGCCGGGGAGCTGCCCGGCGGCGCGGCCTGGGGGCTGGTGTGCGACGGCATGGGCGGCGCGCGGGGAGGCCGGGAGGCGTCCCGCGGGGCCTGCGACGTCATCGAGCGCTGCTTTCAGGAGCAGTACGGCCGCTGCGCCCCCGGCGGGGAGGAGCAGTTCCTGACCCAGGCGCTGGAAAACGCCAACCACTATATCTTTCAAAAATCGGCCCGGGACGAGGCCCTGGCCGGCATGGGCACCACGGTGGTCTGCGCCCTGGTGCGGGACGGCCGGGCCTATATCTGCCACGCCGGCGACTCCCGCGCCTACCTCTACCACGGGGGGCGGCTGCACCAGCTGACCCACGACCACTCCTATGTGCAGGAGCTGGTGGACTGCGGCACCATCACCCCCGAAGAGGCCGAACACCACCCCCAGAAAAACATCATCACCCGGGCGCTGGGGGTGGACTACCGCCTGGGGCCCGACTGCACCTCGGTGGTGGTGGTGAAAGGGGATATGCTGCTGCTGTGCTCGGACGGGCTGACCAACGCGCTGCCCCTGGAGCGGATCGAAAAGATCCTGGCCCGGGCCCCCTTCTACGACCTGCCCGACCACCTGATCGAGGCGGCCAACGCGGCGGGCGGCCCCGACAACATCACCGCCCTGCTGCTGGGCGCCGAGCCGGAGGAGGCGCGCCATGGATAATCTCATCGGCAAAAAGCTGGACGGCCTGTACGAGGTGCGGGAGCTGATCGGCGCGGGCGGCATGGCCAACGTCTACAAGGCGGTGATGGTGGGCCAGAACGGCCCCGTGCCCGCCGGCACGGTGGTGGCGGTCAAGGTGCTGCGGGCCGAGTATATGCACGACCCCGACCTGGTCAACCGCTTCAAAAACGAGTCCAAGGCCATCTCCCTGCTGCACCACCCCAACATCGTCAAGGTGTACGACGTGTCGGTCACCGACCGGCTGCAGTATATCGTGATGGAATACGTCAACGGCATGACCCTGCGCCAGTACCTCAACGAGCGGGGCGGCCGGCTGACCAGCCGGGAGACGGTGCACTTCATCTCCCAGATCCTCCAGGCGCTGGACCACGCCCACCGCAACGGGGTGGTGCACCGGGACGTCAAGCCCCAGAACATCATGCTGCTGGCAAGCGGCCAGCTGCGGATGATGGACTTTGGCATCGCCCGCATCTCCCGGGCCGAAAACCAGCTGCTGGCCGGCAAGGCCATGGGCAGCGTCCACTATATCAGCCCCGAGCAGGCCCGGGGCGAGGTGACCGGCCCCCAGAGCGACATCTACTCGGTGGGGGTAATGATGTACGAGATGCTGTCGGGGCGCCTGCCCTTCGACGGGGACGACGCGGTCAAGGTGGCCCTGAAACAGATCACCGACACCCCTCTGCCCCTGGCCCAGATCGCGCCCGACACCCCCCGCGCCCTGGTCGAGATCACCGAGAAGGCCATGGCAAAGCTGCCCGCCAACCGCTACGCCAGCGCCAGCGAGATGCTGGAGGCCCTGCGCCGCTATGTGCAGGACCCGGACGTGGTCTTTGCCTACAAGTATATCACGGAGGAAGCACCTGCAAAGGTGGTGAAACAGACAATGAACCAGAAAAAAGACACCCCCGCCCGCCCGCCCAAAAAGCGGAAGAAAAAGCGCTCGGTGTTCATCCCGGTGCTGCTGGGCATCACGGTGGCGTTCGCGGTGGCCTGCGCCTGCCTGTGCTTTATGATCCTGCGCAACGCCAACAATATGTTCACCGACCAGAAGGCCGACATCGTCCTGGAGGACTTTGTGGGCATGACCCGGGCCGAGGCCGAGGCCAGCGCCCAGATCAGCGCCGGCCAGATCAATGTGGAGTGGGTGGAAGAATACAGCAGCACCTACGGCGAAGGCTATATCTACAAGCAGTCCCCCACAGGGGGCCGCAACATCCGGGAGGGCCAGACCGTCACCCTGACCGTCAGCCTGGGCACCCAGTATGTGGCCATCCCCGACGTGACCAACTACGTCCAGGCCGACGCCGAGCAGCTGCTGCGGGACAGCGGGCTGTCGGTGCTGGTGGTCCAGAACGTGGAGCCCTCGGTGGCGGTGGGCGCGGTGATCCGCACCGACCCGGCCGCCGGCACCTCCGTGGCCGCCGGCAGCACCGTGGTGGTCTACGTCAGCCGCCAGCAGGTGGCCACCACCACCACCGTGCCCTCGGTGGTGGGCCTGACGGTGGACGACGCCCGCACCCTGCTGGTGCAGAACCGCCTGACCCTGGGCAGCCAGACCCAGGCCTACAGCGACCAGCCGGTGGGCACCGTCATCGCCCAGGAGACCGCGGCAGGGGCCACCGTCAAGTTCAACACCCGGGTCAACGTCACCGTGTCGGCCGGGCCCGAGCCCGCGCCCGAAGTGCCCGAGGCGCCCAGCACCCCGGAGGGCGGCGGCGACTGGTGGAGCGACCTGTGGGGCGGCGGCTCGTCCTCGTCGTCCTCCTCTTCGTCCTCGTCCTCTTCGTCCGGCGGGGGCGCCAGCTCCACCGACCCCGGCCTGATCTGGCCCTGGGACTGGTTTTGACGGGGGCGGACCATGGACGGATATATCATGAAAGGCATCGGCGGGTTTTACTACGTCAAGACCCCCTCGGGGGTGGTGGAGTGCAGGGCCCGCGGCATCTTCCGCAAGCAGAAGCGCAGCCCGGTGGCCGGGGATGAAGTCGCCCTTGCCACCGAGAACGGCGCGGCGGTGATCGCGGAGATCGCCCCCCGCAAAAACCTGTTCGTCCGGCCGCCGGTGGCCAACCTGGACGTGCTGTTCCTGGTGGCCAGCACCACCCAGCCCACCCCCAGCACCCTAGTGCTGGACAAATTGTCCGCCATCGCGGTGGACAAAGGGGTCCAGCCGGTGATCCTGTGCACCAAAGGGGACCTGGCCGCGACCGACTTTTTGGAGCAGGCCTATGCAAAATCCACCCTGCCCCTGATCTGCATCGACTACGCCACCGGCCAGGGGCTGGACCAGGTCAAGGCCTGGATCACCGGGCGGCTGTGCGCTTTCTGCGGCAACTCGGGGGTGGGCAAGTCCACGCTGCTGAACGCCCTGCTGCCCGACGCCGGCCGCGAGACCGCCGCCATCAGCCGCAAGCTGGGCCGGGGCCGCCACACCACCCGGGAGGTGACCATCTTCGAGGCATTTGGGGGCCGCATCGCCGACACCCCCGGCTTTGCCAGCCTGGAGGCGGGGCGGGCGGGCTTCATCCCCAAAGAGAATCTGGAGCACGCCTTCCCCGAGTTTGGGCCCTATCTGGGCAAGTGCCAGTTCACCGGCTGCTCCCACCGCAGCGAAAAGGGCTGCGCCATCCGGGCGGCCCTGGCGGCGGGGGAGCTGTCGCCCACCCGCTACGACAGCTACTGCGCCATGTACGACGAGGTCAAGGACGTCAAGGACTGGCAGCAGCCCCGGCGGCCGGGGGCGGAATGACAAAGGAGGAGTAGGGATATGGCGCGCTGCGTCATCGTTTCGGCCTGCCCGGTCAGCCCGGCGCTGGCCGGCCTGCTGCGGGCGGAGGACTACCTGATCGCCTGCGACGCGGGCTACTGCAACTGCAAGGCGCTGGGCCGGCAGCCCGACGCCGTGGTGGGGGACTTCGACTCGGCCCCCCGGCCCCGGACCCGCCCGGGGGAGGCCCTGGTGGTGCTGCCCCATGTCAAGGACGACACCGACACCCAGTACGCCGCCCGGCTGGCGGTGCAGCGGGGCTGCACCGAAGCGCTGCTGCTGGGCTGCCTGGGGGGCCCCCGGCTGGAGCACACCCTGGCCAACCTGTGCACCGGCCTGGGGCTGGAGCAGCAGGGGGTGCGCGCCGTCCTGCAGGACGAGCGCAGCCGCGTGACCTTCCTGCTGCCCGGCCAGACCCGCACCTACCCCCGGGAGGACTACTTCTACCTGTCGGTGTTCCCCCTGGAGGGCCGCGCCGAGGGGGTGTGCATCCGGGGCGCCTATTACGAGCTGACCGACGCCGTCCTGACCGCGGGGTACCCCCTGGGGGTCAGCAACGAGTACGCCCCCGGCTCGCAGGCCATCACCCTGTCGGTGGGCAGGGGGGCCCTTGCGGTGATCGAGACCCGGGCGGACGCCCCGCAGCCGTAACGGGGCGGCGTCCCGCAGGGCGCTGTCACATTCCGGCCCCGTTTTGCTTATAATGGAGCAAAACAGAAAGGCGGTGCCGCGTATGAAGATCGTCGTCCTGAAAAGCCCCCGGTGCCTGGCCGGCCTGCTGCGGCTGGTGTTCGGCATCCGGAACAACTGAAACCACGACAAAGAGACCCGCTCCGCAGGCCGTAAAAGCCCGCGGGACGGGTCTTTTTGTCCGTTCCGGCGCATACAGTGAACTATGCCACGATGAGGGACCGGAAAGGAGCGCCGTATACATGGAACTGAAGGTATTCCGCGATGTCCTCTGCGGGGGCGGCGGGTGCTGCGCCGTCCAGGCGGAGATACCCGTCGAGACCGAGATCCTGATCTCGGATTATCTGCCCCAGGTGTTCAAGGTGGTCAAGTGCTTTGCACGGCCGGTGGTGCTGCAAAAACAGCTGCAGCCCGGCCGCCTGACCCTGGAGGGCTACATCCGCTGCACCGTCTACTATCAGGGGGAGGAGGGCGCGGGCCTGTGCCAGACCGAGCAGAAGCTGCCTTTTCACAAGGTGCTGGAGCTGCCGGACTTCCCCTTTGCCGCATGGAGCGCCCTGGTGGAAGGGCAGACCGAGTACATCAACTGCCGGGCCGTCACCCCGCGGCGGATCGAGGTGCGGGGGGCCTACAGCCTGGCGGCGTCGGTGTCCACCCAGGCCGCCGCCGAGGCCATCACCGCCCTGACCGGCTGCGGCATCCAGCAGCGGCTGGCCGTGCTGCGGGGGGTGCGGCGGGCCGCCGTGCTGGATAAGCTGTTTGCCGCCGACGGGACGGTGGCCTTTGCCCAGCCGCCCGCCGCCGTGCTGGACATCAGCGGCAGCGCCGCCGTCACCGAGGTCAAGCTGCTGGCGGGCAAGGCGGTGGTCAAAGGGCAGATCCAGGCCCTCTGCGCCTGGAAAAGCCGGGACAGCGCCGCCCTGCAAAGCCAGGAGGCGGCCATCCCCTTTGAGCAGATCCTGGATGTGGAGGGCCTGACCGAGGACTGCCAGTGCCTGTGCGTGGCCGAGCCGGTGGGCTTTGCCCTGGCCGAGGGCGAAAACGGCGCCCCCGCCCAGCTGTCCGCCACCGCCATGCTGCACCTGCGGGCCTGGCGCCCCTACGAGCTGCGCTGCGTGGCGGATGCCTTTTCCACCCAGTGCGAGGTCCAGTGCGAGACCGCCCCCCTTACCGCCGAGACCCTGGCCTGCACTCTGGACCAGACCGTGGAGGTGAATTGTTCGGGGCCCCTGCCCGACCAGGACACCCGCCTGCTGGCCTGCTTTGCCTCCTTTGGGCCGGTGAGCATCGAGACCCGGGACCAGGGCCCCGTCCTCACGGCACGGGTGCTGGTGACGGCCTTTGGGCAAAACAGCCTGGACGAGATCGACAGCTACGACAAGGCCGCCGACCTGGCCATCCCCCTGGAGGGCTGCCCCGAAGGGCAGCTGTACCCCGAGTGCTGGCTGTCTGCCGTCAGCGTCCAGGCCAGCTGCGCCGGGGGCGTGCTGGAGGTGGGTGTCCGGGTCCGGGCCCAGGGGGCCGTGCTGGGGCGGCACAGCCTGCCCTGCGTCAGCGCCGTGGAGACGGGCCAGCCCCTGGCCCCCGCCGACCCGGACATCTCCCTGCGGGTCTACTACGCCCAGCCGGGCGAGGCGCTGTTCGACATTGCCCGGCGGTTCCACGTCGCGCCGGGGCAGATGCTGGCGGCCAACGGCCTGGACCCCGACGCCCAGACCCTGGCCCAGGCCTGCCGCCTGCTGGTGCCCGGGGCCCCCGGCAACTGAGAGGAGGAGCATTGACTGTGGAAAATCCTGTACTCTACCGCGAGATCGGCCGGCGCACCGGCGGCGACATCTACATTGGGGTGGTGGGGCCGGTGCGCAGCGGCAAAAGCACGTTCATCCAGCGGTTCATGCAGCAGCTGGTGCTGCCCGCCTGGGAGGACGGCGCCGCCCGCGCCCGCGCCCAGGATGAGCTGCCCCAGCCCGCCGCCGGCCGCACCATCATGACCACCGAGCCCAAGTTCATCCCCGAAACAGCCGTCCCTCTGCAGCTGGAGGGGGGCGGCGAGTGCCGGGTGCGGCTGATCGACTGCGTGGGCTATATGGTGGAGGGGGCCATGGGCCACGAGGAAAACGACAAGCCCCGCATGGTCAAAAGCCCCTGGTTCGACCACGAAGTGCCCTTTGACAAGGCCGCCGAGACCGGCACCCGCAAGGTAATCCGGGACCACTCCACCATCGGGGTGGTGGTGACCACCGACGGCTCCATCAGCGACATCCCCCGGGCGGGCTACCAGCAGGCGGAGGCCCGGGTCATCGCCGAGCTGGAGGCCCTGGGCAAGCCCTATGTCATTTTGCTCAACACCACCAGCCCGGATTCCCCCGAGACCGCCCGGCTGGCCGCCTGGATGCAGCAGCAGTACGGCCGGGCGGTGCTGCCGGTCAGCTGCGTGGACCTGGACGCCGCCGCCCTGGAGGCCATCCTGGAAAGCGTGCTGTACGAGTTCCCCGTCCGGGAGCTGGATTTTGCCATGCCCCGCTGGGTCACCATGCTGGACAGCGGCCACTGGCTGCAGAGCAGCGTCTACCAGGCGGCGCTGGACTTTGCCGCCCGCATCACCCGTATGAAGGACCTGCAGGCCGCCGGGGCCCAGGCCCTGGACTGCGAGGCGGTGGCCCGCTCGCCGGTCACCGGCATGGACCTGGCCGAGGGCAGCGTCCGGGTGACGGTAGAATTGAAACCCGAAGTGTTCTACCAGGTGCTGAGCGAGCAGACCGGCCTGGAGATCGGGGACGAGGCCGGGCTGATGCCCTGCATCATCGAGCTGGCCCGGGCCAAGAGGGAATACGAGCGGCTGCAGGGCGCCCTGGAGCAGGTGGAGGCCACCGGCTACGGCATCGTCATGCCGTCGGTGGACCAGATGCACCTGGAACAGCCCCAGATCGTCCGGCAGGGGGGCCGCTACGGCGTCCGGCTGGAGGCCAGCGCTCCCTCCATCCACATGATGCGGGCGGTGATCCGCACCGAGCTGAGCCCCATCGTGGGCTCCGAGCGCCAAAGCGAGGAGCTGGTCCAGAGCCTGCTGGCCGATTTTGCCGACGACCCCGCCCGGCTGTGGCAGTCCAACCTGTTTGGCAAGAGCCTGCACCAGCTGGTCAACGAGGGGCTGCAGGCCAAGCTGCTGCACATGCCCCAGGAGGCCCGCACCCGGATGCAGGAGACCCTGGAGCGGGTCATCAACGAGGGCTGCACCGGCCTGATCTGCATCCTGTTGTAACCCGCGCTGCGTTTAGGGTGTATCTGAAAACTCCCCAACGCTGTTCTATTCTACCAAAAAGCCCCATCTGCCGCGTTGCATTCGCTTGCATTCCACCAAGGAGTGCGGCGCTCATGCGCCTTGCATCCGGCGCTTTTTGGCGAATATTCCAGCATTTTTGACTTCTCAGATACACCCTAGCAAACGAAAAAGCCCCCGCTGTGCCTTTCCAGGGACAGCGGGAGCTTCGTTTGTGTGGGTCAGTATGCCGCAGGGGCGGGGATCATTCCACCTCGCTGTTGTGCCGGGCCTTGAAGTAGCTGCGCAGGCTGTTGACCACGATGGTCAGGCCCAGGGCGATCAGCAGCACCGCGATGATGAGCTGCAGCCCTTCCAGCATAAAGGTGGCGCTGCCCGCCTGGAAAGCCCGGATCAGGGCGATCAGCCGCTGCACCAGGGCGGTGAAGGTGACGCACAGCATGATGACCAGCGGCGGGAACAGCATCTTGTTGCTGCGCCCGGTCACCTTGAGGAAAACGCACAGGGTGACCAGCACCAGGGCGCTCAGCAGCTGGTTGGCCGAGCCGAACAGGGGCCAGATGTTGGAGTAGCCCACCTGCGTCAGCACAAAGCCGCCCGCCAGGGTGATGATGGTGGCAAAATAGGTGTTGCACAGCAGCTTGCGCCAGCCCTCGGCGTGGGCCATGTCGTCCACGCTGAACAGCTCCTGGAAGCTCATGCGGCCGATGCGGGCCACCGCGTCCAGGCTGGTCAGGGCCAGGGCCGACACGCACATGGTCATAAAGCACTGGGCCACATACACCGGCACCCCGAACATCTCCAAAAAGCCCGCCACGCCGCGGCTGAAGATCTGGAAGGGCGTGCCCGCGGCGGCGGTGCCGTCGGCGGCGGCCGAAGCGCCCGCCACGCACAGGGCCAGGGTGGCCAGCAGGCTTTCCAGCACCATGGCGCCGTAGCCCACCTTCAGCATATCCTTTTCATTGGACACCGTCTTGGAGGAGGTGCCCGAGGACACCAGGCTGTGGAAGCCCGACACCGCGCCGCAGGCCACCGTGACGAACAGGATGGGGAACAAATCGCCCAGGCTGTCGTTGTGGAAACCGGTGAACACCGGCAGGTTCATGGCGGGGTGGGCCACCAGCAGGCCCACCACGGCCCCGGCGATCATCCCGATGAACATGAAGGTGGTCATGTAGTCCCGGGGCTGCTTGAGCAGCCACATGGGCAGCACCGCCGCAAAGAAGATGTACACAAAGGTGATGTAGATCCAGGCGTCCTGCCCGGCGATCAGGGGGGCCATCATGCCCAGGGCCAGGGCCGTCACCGTGCAGGCAAGGCCCAGGACGGCCTCTTTCCAGCCGGTGAAGCGGAACTTTTTCTGCACCAGGCCAAACAGCATGGCAAACACGATGAACAGCAGCGAGATGCTGCCTGCCGCGCCGTTGGAGCGGGCGGCCTCCACCATGGCGCCGCTGGCGTCAAAGGCGTTGAAGGTACCGGCCACCATGTCCGCAAAGGCGGCGATCACCAGCAGGGTGAACAGCCAGCAGAACAGCAGGAAGAGCTTGCGCCCCAGCTTGCCGATGTATTTTTCGATCAGCAGGCCCATGGATTTGCCGTCGTTTTTCACGCTGGCGTACAGCGCGCCGAAGTCGGTCACCGCGCCGAAAAAGATGCCCCCCAGCAGGATCCACAGCAGCACCGGCAGCCAGCCGAACGCCGCCGCCTGGATGGCGCCGGTGACCGGCCCCGCCCCCGCAATGGAGCTGAACTGGTGGCTGAACACGGTCCAGCCGTCGGTGGGCACATAGTCCTTACCGTCGCTCAGGCGGACGGCAGGGGTCTGGGCGGTGGGGTCGATGCCCCAGGTCCGGGCAAGCCAGCGCCCGTACAGGGCGTAGGCCGCGATCAGACACACCGCCGCGATCAGGACGATTACAAGTGTGTTCATGATGTTCCCCTTCTCTCTCTTGGTATGCAATGGGTTGCAAAAGGCCCTTGGGGGCCCCGTCCGCCGGCCAGCCGCTGTGCAAAAAGCCCCCGCCGCTGCGCGCAGGGCGCTGCCGCAGGGGCGGAGGCTTTCGACAAAGGATACGCCGCGTTGCTGCTTTGCATCTGGCTTTTGGATGCACTAACAGTAGCACGGAGATGAAATGCTGTCAACTGTCTGATGAAGGTTTGTATGGTGTGATAAAACTATGTCACAAATGTGAGCAATCTTTGAACAAACGGACGTCCCAAAAAAGCCCCGTCTGTACGCCATACGCGCACATACGGGGCCTAACGGTCACAGCTCGTCCTCGGTCAGCTTGTTGATGAGCAGCTGGTAGATCTCGTTGCCCTTGAGGATGAACTGCTTTTTGACCAGCTCGGCGGTCAGGCGGTCGGGCATCCCCAGCTCGAGGCAGAACAGCCGCTCGTCCAGCCGGTTGATCATGCAGCGGACGGTGCAGTGGCCGTCGGCGCGCTCCGAGATGACGGCGCTGTACTCGGCCTGTTTGCGGGTCCACAGCTGGGCCTTGACCACGGCGGCCACCGCCCGCTCCCGCACCGACAGGGGCAGGTCGTGGGTCAGCTCCCGGGCCACCCGGCGGCCCTTGGGGGTGATGGCGTACTCGTCCCCGGTGCGCTCCACCAGGCCCTGGCGGCGGATGTCGTCAAGGCAGGAGCCGATCTCGAAATAATTGACCAGCTGGGCGTCGGTGAGGGCGGTCTCCAGCTGGCGCTGGGTCACAGGCCCGCTGTGCTGGACCAGATAGCACAGCAGCAGCCGGATCTCGGTGCTGCTGGTCAGCCCGCCGGGCCGGACCCCGGCGGTGAAAGCATCGCGTTCAGCCATGGTATCTTCACATCCTTTTGTGGCGGCGGGGGCCCCGCCGGATCGGTCGCCGCGTCTGTGCTGCGGGAAAGGCCGGCGCGGCCGGGGCGCTTCCCCCTCTGCCCTTTAGTATAAAAGGTTTTGGGCCGGATTTCAAGCTCGATTGCAGGCCGGGGCGGCAAATTCGGTCACGATCTGCTTTTTGCTCTCGGGGGTGGAGTAGACCCACCGGTCGATGTGCCCCTCGGTGAGGAAATAATGCAGGTCGAACCGGTGGCTCTGGCCCAGGGCCCGGTTGACGATCACCAGCTTGATCTTCATCTTCTCGGGCAGGATGCTTTTGATGTAGACGCTGACGGCCTGTCCGGGGCGCAGGTCGGGGCAGCTTTCGGCCAGGCCCGCCAGGTTGGGGGCGATCTCCACAAAGGTGCCGTAGTCCTCCACGCTGCGCACGATGCCCACCACCGTCTCGCCCGGGGTGAAGGCGGCGGCGTTTTCGGCCCAGGTGCCCAGCAGCTCCCGGATGGTCAGCACAAAGCGGCCCTGGCTGTCCCGGCTGCGGATGGCGCAGAGGATCTGCTGCCCCACGCTGACCCGGTCGGCCGGGGAAGAAATGCGGCTGACCGACATGCAGTCGATGGGCAGCAGGGCGCTGATGCCGCACCCCACGTCGCAAAAGGCCCCGAAGGACTCGATGTGGGTCACCGCGCAGGGCAGGATGTCCCCCGGCTCCAGGCCGTCCAGGTACTCTTCCCGGCACATCTGCTGGGCCCTGGCCCGGGACAAGCGGCACAGGGGCCGGCCCTCGGCGTCCTCGTCCAGGCTCTCGATCACAAAGCAGGTGGCCCGGCCCACCCGGGTCAGCACGGCGATGTCCCGCACGGCGCCGGTGTCTGCGCCCTCGGCGCAGGCGGCAAAGGGCATCACCCCCCGCACGCCCCCCAGGTCGAACCGCAGCTGGCGGCGGGTGTCGAAGGCCAGGGCGGTGGCCTGCAGGATCTCGCCGCTGGCGGCGGCAGCGCGCAGCTCTGCGATGCTGAGACGGGATGCGTCGCGGTAATTGCCTTCGGTCCGAAATGTTTGCATCATCTTTCATTCCTCTTTCTTCGGTTCAGTTTGCAGGATGGCGGCTGGGGCCTTTTGGGCCGGCCCCGCTACCAACATATGCAAAATTTTTGTGTGCTAGCTCTATTCCTTGAAATTTGCCGGGGTTTCGACTATACTAGGGTGTGCCTGAAAACGCCCCGGGCGCTTTCAGGGGGCGGGCGGCCCTGCCGCCCGGAAAGGAGCTTTGCCCATGGATATTGCTGTCGGAGACATCATCCAGACCAGGAAAAAGCACCCCTGCGGCGCGGCCAGCTTTGAAGTGCTGCGGGTGGGGATGGATTTCCGCATCCGCTGCACCGGCTGCGGGCGTGAGATCATGCTGCCCCGGGTCAAGATCGAAAAGAACATCAAAAAGGTGATCCGGCCCGGCGGGCCGGAGGGCAAGCCATAGCCCCGCCGTCCTGCACCGGCCGCACACACCCCCTTGCAGAAAGGAGATAGATCCTTGTCCCTGGAACAACAGATGGAGGCGGTCAGCCGCCGCTTTGAGGAGCTGGCCCACCGGCTGAACCAGCCCGAGACCGCCGCCGACCCGGCCCGCTTCCGCCGCCTGATGCAGGAATACCACGAGGCCGAGCCGGCCGTGGCCGCCTACCGGGCCTTAAAGACCGAGCGGGACCACCTGGCGCAGGCAAAAGCCCTGCTCACGGGGGAAGGGCCCCTGGAGCCGGACTTCAAACAAATGATACAGCAGGAGATCTGCGAAAAAACGAAATCCGTGGCGGAGCTGGAACATTCTCTCAAATTGCTGCTGCTGCCCCGGGACGAATACGACGGCCGCAGCGTCATCATGGAGGTGCGCAGCGGGGTGGGCGGCGAAGAGGCCGCCCTCTTTGCCCACAGCCTGGTGCGGATGTACAGCATGTACGCCCAGGCCCGCCGCTGGCAGATGGAGCTGCTGAGCCTGAGCGAGACCGAGCTGGGCGGCGTGCGGGAGGCCGTGTTTGCCGTCAACGGGCAGGGGGCCTACAGCCGCCTGAAGTTTGAGAGCGGGGTCCACCGGGTGCAGCGCGTGCCTGACACCGAGACCCAGGGCCGCATCCACACCTCCACCGCCACGGTGGCGGTGCTGCCCCAGGCCGCCGAGGTGGAGGTGCAGCTGGACATGAAGGACCTGCGCATCGACACCTTCCGTTCATCCGGGGCGGGGGGCCAGCATATCAATAAGACATCCAGCGCCATCCGCATCACCCACCTGCCCACCGGCATGGTGGTGGAGTGCCAGAACGAGCGCAGCCAGTTCCAGAACAAGGACAAAGCGCTCGAGATCCTGCGCAGCCGCCTGCTGGCCCAAAAAAAGGCCGAACAGCAAAACGCCATCAACGCCGGCCGCCAGGCCCAGGTGGGCACCGGCGACCGCAGCGAGAAGATCCGCACCTACAATTTCCCCCAGGACCGCTGCACCGACCACCGCATCGGCCTGACCGTCCACAACCTTGACAAGATCATGGACGGCGGCCTGGACCAGGTGCTGGACGCCCTGGTTCTGCACGAGCAGGCGGAAAAACTGGGCCAACTGCAAGAATGAAACAGAAAGCGTAAACGATTATGAGCATCGAAACCCTTCTCTGCCCGGCAGACCAGGCGGGCGTCGCCCGGGCTGCCGCCCTGCTGCGGCAGGGGGAGATCATCGCCCTGCCCACCGAGACGGTGTACGGCATCGCCGCCGACGCCCGCAACGGCAGCGCGGTGAAAAAGATCTTTGCGGCCAAGGGCCGCCCCCAGGACAACCCCCTCATCGTCCACATCGACGACGTCGGGATGCTGCCGGGGCTGGTCAGCGAGTTCCCCGAGCGGGCCCGGCTGCTGGCCGCGGCCTTCTGGCCCGGGCCGCTGACCATCATCATGCCGCGCGGCCCCGAGGTGGCGGACGAGTGCTGCGCCGGGCTGGACACGGTGGGCATCCGGATGCCCAGCCACCCGGTGGTGCGCCAGGTCATCGAGGCCAGCGGCTGCGCCTTTGCGGCCCCCTCGGCCAACCGGTCGGGCCGGCCCAGCCCCACCACCGCCCAGGACGTCTGGGCCGATATGCAGGGCCGCCTGCCCCTGATCCTGGACGGCGGGCCCTGTGCGGTGGGGGTGGAGTCCACCGTGGTGTCGGTGGTGGGGGCAAAGCCCACCCTCTTCCGCCCCGGGCACATCACCCTGGAGGATCTGGAGCGGGCCCTGGGGGAGGAAGTGGAGCTGTCCCCCGCCATCCTGGAAAAGCTGGCCGAGGGCGAGGTGGCCCGCAGCCCCGGCATGAAATACAAGCACTACGCCCCCCGGGCGGACATCACGATTCTGGACGGGACCTTTGAACAGTTCAAAGCCTATGTGGAGGCCCACGCCGCCCAGGACCCCGCCTGCCTGTGCTTTGCCGGCGAGGGGGCAAAGCTGGCCCCCTTCCCCTGCGTGGAGTACGGCCGGGAAGGGGACGGGGACGACCAGGCCCGGCATATCTTCCGCAGCCTGCGCGCCCTGGACGAACAGGGGGACCGGGTGGTCTACGCCCGCTGCCCCCGGAAGGACGGCGTCTCGATGGCGGTGTACAACCGCCTGATCCGGGCTGCGGCGTTCCGGGTGGTGGCGCTATGATCACGGTAGGCATCACCGGCCGCAGCGGCTGCGGCAAATCCACCGTCACCGCCTGCTTTGCCGCCCGGGGGGTGCCGGTGGCCGACGCCGACCAGATCTCCCGGCAGGTGCTGCAGCCCGGCAGCCCGGTGCTGGCGCAGCTGGCCGCCCGCTTTGGGGGCGACATTTTGAGCGGGGAGGGCGTTTTGGACCGGCGGCTGCTGGCCGACCGGGCCTTTGCCACCCCCGAGGGCAAGGCCGACCTGGACGCCATCACCCACCCGGCCATCGTCCGCCGCATCGAGGCCGCCCGGCAGGCGGCCCAGGCTGCGGGCAGCCCCCTGTTCGTCATCGACGGGGCGGTGCTGGTGGGCAGCGTCATCGACGGCATCTGGGACCGGCTGATCGTGGTCACCGCCCCCTACGAGGTGAGCGTGGCCCGGATCGTGGCCCGGGACGGCATCCGCCCCGAGATGGCCCGCCGCCGGCTGGACGCCCAGCTGCCCGAGTCGGCCCTGGCTGCCCGGGCCGACTTTCTGCTGGCCAACGACGGCACGCAGGAACAGCTGCGCCGGCAGGCCGGAGCCTTGGCGGCCCGCCTGCTGGCCGAAGGGGAAAGGGGGACCGACTGCCCGGTTTGAAACTTCATACCAAGATCCTCTCCCTGGTGCTGGCGGCGGCCCTGCTGCTCTGCATGCCCACCGCCCTGCGCCGGATCGAAGAACAGCTCTACCCCTGCCGCTACGCCGGCGTGGTGGAAAGCTACGCGGCGGAGTACGAGATGGACCCGCTGCTGATCTATACGTTTGTGCGCACCGAAAGCAGCTTTGACCCCGCGGCGGTGTCCAGCGTGGGGGCCCGCGGCCTGATGCAGATGACCGAGGACACCTTCGAGTGGATCAAATCCAAGATCGCTCCCGACGAGCCCCTGACCTTCGACGATCTGTTCGACCCGGCCTGCGCGGTCCGGTTCGGGGCGTATTACCTGCGGCTGTGCCTGGACCGCTACGGCGGGGACGTGGCCACCGCCGCGGCCGCCTATCACAGCGGCTGGGGCACGGTGGACAGCCTGCTGCACCACGAGGACTACACCGGCGACGGCAAGACCCTGCCCTCCTTCCCCTACAGCCGGATGAACCACTATGTGGAGAAGATCCTCCGCTGCTACAAACGCTATACGGAGCTTTACGGCCCCAGTATATAAAAGAAAAAGAGGCCCTGCGCCTCAGGAACAGAAAGGGATAAGGTAACATGAAAGAAATGACCGAAGCGCAGCAGAAGGCCAAGGCCCTGCTGTATGAGCCCGCTTACGCCAGCGACAAGGACGCCGCCACCCGGCAGGCCGCCGCTGCGTTCAGCGAGGGCTACAAGGACTTCCTGACCCGCTGCAAGACCGAGCGGGAGGTGGCCGCCTACGCCGAGGAGGCCCTGAAGGCCGCCGGCTACCAGCTGTACGACGACCGCAAGCAGTACGCTGCCGGCGACAAGATCTACTGGATCCACCAGGGCAAGGTGGTGCTGTGCGGCACCATCGGCACCCGCTCGATGGAGGATGGCTTCCACCTGGTCATCGCCCACATCGACGCGCCCCGGCTGGACATCCGCCCCAACCCCCTGTATGAGGCGGCCCACTTCAGCCTGCTCAAGACCCACTACTACGGCGGCATCCGCAAGTACCAGTGGGCCACCATGCCCCTGGCCATCCACGGCGTCTTTACCCGCGCCGACGGCACCACCGTCACCGTCCAGGTGGGCGAGGACGTGGGCGATCCCGCCTTCTGCATCACCGACCTGCTGCCCCACCTGAGCGCCGAGCAGAACAAGCGCGAGCTCTCGGACGGCATCCGGGGCGAGGAGCTGAACATCCTGATTGGCTCCGACGCAGTGGAGGACGAGGAGATCAAGGAGAAGGTCAAGCTCCAGACCATGATCCTGCTGCACGAGAAGTACGGCATCACCGAGAAGGACTTCACCCGCGCCGAGCTGGAGATCGTCCCCGCCACCCCCGCCCGCGACATCGGCTTTGACCGCTCGATGGTGGGCGGCTACGGCCAGGACGACCGCGTGGACGCCTACGCCGCCCTGATGGCCGAGATCGAGGTCAAGGACCCCGCCTTCACCACCATCTGCGTCCTGGCGGACAAGGAAGAGATCGGCAGCTACGGCATCACCGGCATGGGCAGCACCTACACCTTCGACTGGCTGCGCCAGCTCTGCCGGATGCAGGGCGCGGACGACATCCGGGCGTTCCGGGCCAGCCTGTGCCTGTCGGCGGACGTCACCGCCGCCTACGACCCCACCTGGTCCAGCGCCTTCGAGCCCCAGAACGGCACCTACGCCGGCCGGGGCGTGGCCTTCTTCAAGTACACCGGCAGCCGCGGCAAGAGCGGCGCCAACGATGCCTCCGCCGAGCAGATGGGCTATCTGACCCGGATGATGGACGCCGCCGGCGTGGCCTGGCAGATCGGCGAGCTGGGCCGCATCGACCTGGGCGGCGGCGGCACCGTGGCCACCGAGGTGGCCCACAGCGGCATCGCCGTGGTGGATATCGGCGTGCCGGTGCTGTCCATGCACTCGCCCTTCGAGGTGGTCAGCAAGAACGACCTGTACATGGCCTACCGTGCCTTCAGCACCTTTATCGCCGCAAAACAGTAAACACAAGAGGGGAGCGGCTCCGCAGGGCGCCGCTCCCCTTGGCCTGTCCTGGGGCAGGCGCGCCCCGGCAGGCCGGAACAACGGGTGGGAATCATGACAAAGTTGATACGTTTCGTCAAACAGGAGGCCGTCCTCTCGGTGGCGGCGGTTCTGGCGGTGGTCTCCGCGTTTTTTGTGCCCCCGGATGGGGCATACCTTGGCTACATCGACTACCGCACGCTGGCCATCCTCTTTTCCCTGATGACGGTGATGGCGGGGCTGCGGCAGCAGGGGGTGTTCGACCGGATGGGCCGGGCCCTGCTGGCCCTGACCGGGGGCACCCTGCAGCTGGTGTTGGTACTGGTGGGGCTGTGCTTTTTTGGCAGCATGTTCATCACCAACGACGTCTCGCTGCTGACCTTTGTACCCTTCGCCTTTGTGGTGCTGGACAGCCTGGGCCCTGAGGCGCGGCAGAAGCTGATCCTGCCGGTGGTGTGCATGCAGACCATCGGGGCCAACCTGGGCAGCATGCTGACCCCCATCGGCAACCCCCAGAACCTGTACCTGTACGGCCGCAGCGGCATGGGCATGGGGGCGTTCATGGCCCTGATGCTGCCCTACACCCTGCTGTCGCTGGGGATGCTGGCCGCCTGGGCGGTGTGGCTGTGCCGGGGCGGCAGCCCGGTGCGCAAGGGGGCGGGAGGGCCCTTCCTGGCGCCGCGGCCGGGCCTGCGGGCCGACCGGCGGATCGTCTGGATGGACGCAGCCCTCTTTGTGGTCTGCCTGCTGGCGGTGATGCGGGCGGTGCCCCACGGGGCGGCCTTTGCCGCGGTGCTGGCCGCCACCCTCCTGGCCGACCGCGCCACCCTGGCCCGGGTGGATTACTCGCTGCTGCTGACCTTTGTGGCCTTCTTCCTCTTCATTGGCAACCTGGGGCGGGTGCCTGCCTTTTCGGCCTGGCTGGGGCAGGTCATCGCCGGGCGGGAGGTGCTGGTGTCGGTGCTGGCCAGCCAGGTGACCAGCAATGTGCCGGCAGCGCTGCTGCTGTCCGGCTTCACCCAGGACGTGCAGGCCCTGATCGTGGGCACCAACCTGGGAGGCCTGGGCACCCTGATCGCCTCCATGGCCAGCCTGATCTCCTACCGGCAGATCGCCCGGGAAGAGCCGGAGGGCAAAGGCAGGTACTTCCTCCTGTTCACGGCGTCCAACCTGGTTTTCCTGGCGGCCCTGCTGGGGCTGTGGGCGCTGCTGGCGTAATGCAAAAAACCGCTGTCAGGCAGGGCCGGACGGCGGTTCAGCGTGTCGCAACGCGACACGCTCCAGGGGGAACCCATTTCTGCCCGCATACGCGGGACAGAAATTCC
>HHCFJ05603__coassemble_415_pt1 | contig 32120 bp, 29 predicted proteins | sample HHCFJ05603__metabat2_low_PE_003 | metagenome-assembled genome bin HHCFJ05603 | reverse complement strand
GCCTGCCCCCCGCCCCGCCCCAGCAGCTGCGCTGGGACGACAGGGCCTGAACCCCCCTTTTTGCCCCGATGCTGCGGTTTCTCTTGCCAAGACGCCGGAATTTTAGTATACTCTGTACAATAGTTATTCGGAACGATCCAGTCTTTTTATACAACTGCATCCTGCAGGGAAACCATTCCAACAAAGGAGGAGCTCCATGTCCTACGTCATGGCCCTGGATGCCGGCACCACCTCCAACCGGTGCATCCTGTTCAACGAAGCGGGGGAAATGTGCAGCGTCGCCCAGAAAGAGTTCACCCAGTATTTCCCCAAGCCGGGCTGGGTGGAGCACGACGCCAACGAGATCTGGACCACCCAGCTGGGGGTGGCCCTGTCGGCGATGAACAAGGTGGGCGCCACCGCCGGGGACATCGCCGCCATCGGCATCACCAACCAGCGCGAGACCACCATCGTCTGGGACCGGGACACCGGCGAGCCGGTCTATCACGCCATCGTCTGGCAGTGCCGGCGCACCAGCGCCTTCTGCGACGAGCTGAAGGCCCGGGGCTACACCGAGACCTTCCGGCAGAAAACGGGCCTGGTCATCGACGCCTATTTTTCGGCCACCAAGCTGAAGTGGATCCTGGACAACGTCCCCGGCGCGCGCGAAAAGGCCCGGGCCGGGCAGCTGCTGTTCGGCACGGTGGAGACCTGGCTGATCTGGAAGCTGACCTGCGGCAAGATCCACGTCACCGACTATTCCAACGCCAGCCGCACCATGCTGTTCAACATCCACACCCTGGACTGGGACGACGAGATCCTATCGGTGCTGGACATCCCCCGGTGCATGCTGCCCAAACCCATGCCCTCCAGCTGCTTTTACGAGTACGCCGACCCCATGCACTTCGGGGACGGCATCAAGATCGCCGGGGCTGCGGGCGACCAGCAGGCCGCCCTGTTCGGCCAGACCTGCTGGACCCCCGGCGAGGCCAAAAACACCTTCGGCACCGGCGGGTTCATGCTGATGAACACCGGCGAGACCCCGGTCTTTTCCAAAAACGGCCTGGTCACCACCATCGCCTGGGGGCTGGACGGCAAGGTGAACTACGCCCTGGAGGGCTCCATCTTTGTGGCCGGGGCGGCCATCCAGTGGCTGCGGGACGAGCTGCGCCTGCTGGAAGAAGCCCGCGACTCGGAGTACATGGCCGGCAAGGTCAAGGACACCAACGGCTGCTACGTGGTGCCCGCCTTCACCGGCCTGGGCGCCCCCCACTGGGACCAGTACGCCCGGGGCACCATCGTGGGGCTGACCCGCGGGTGCAACAAATACCACATCATCCGGGCCACCCTGGACAGCCTGTGCTACCAGGTCAACGACGTCCTGCGGGCCATGGAGGCCGACTCGGGCATCAGGATGACCAGCCTGCGGGTGGACGGGGGCGCTTCGGCCAACAACTACCTGCTGCAGACCATGGCCGATATTTCCAACCTGCCGGTGCTGCGGCCCAAGTGCCTCGAGACCACCGCCCTGGGCGCGGCCTACCTGGCCGGGCTGGCGGTCGGCTACTGGAGCTCCACCGCCGACGTGGCCAAAAACTGGGCGGTGGACAGCACCTTCCGGCCCAACATCCCCGCCGAGCAGCGGGCCAAACGCCTCCGCGGCTGGAAAAAGGCGGTCCGGTGCGCCTACCACTGGGCCCTGGACGAAGAATGAGCCAAACAAAAGGAGAACGTTCTTTATGATCGACGTCATCATCATCGGGGCGGGGGTGTCCGGCTGCGCCATCGCCCGGGAGCTGGCCCGCTATCAGGCCGGCATCCTGGTCCTTGACAAGGAAGAGGATGTCTGCTGCGGCACCAGCAAAGCCAACAGCGCCATCGTCCACGCCGGGTTCGACGCAGCCCACGGCACCCTGATGGCCAAGCTGAACGTGGAGGGCAGCAGGCGGATGCCCGCCCTGGCCAAAGAGCTGGACTTTGCCTACGACCCCTGCGGCAGCCTGGTGGTCTGCCTGTCCGAGGCGGACCGGCCCCGGCTGCAGGCTTTGTACGAGAACGGCGTGGCCAACGGGGTCGAGGGGCTGCGGATCATCGGGCGGGAAGAGCTCCTTGCCATGGAGCCTCACATCGCGGACGAGGCCGTCGCCGCCCTCTGGGCCCCCACGGGGGCCATCGTCTGCCCCTTTGGGCTGACCTACGCCCTGGCCGAAAACGCCGCCCACAACGGCGTCCGCTTCCAGTTCGACACCGCCGTCCGGGCGGTCCGGCCCATCGAGGGCGGCTGGCGGGTGGAGACCGGCCGGGGCAGCCTGGACGCCCGGCTGGTGGTCAACGCCGCCGGCGTCCACGCCGACGAGCTGCACAACATGGCCGCCCCCGGCGACCCCATGCAGATCATCCCCCGGCGCGGGGACTACTTCCTGCTGGACCACACCGCCGGGGATCACGTCCGCCACACCATCTTCCAGCTGCCGGGGCCTGCCGGCAAGGGGGTCCTGGTCACCCCCACCGTCCACGGCAACCTGCTGGTGGGGCCCACCAGCATCGACATCCAGGACAAAGAGTCCACCGCCACCACCGCCGCCGGCCTGGAGGAGATCCGCGCCAAGGCCGGGCTGGCGGTCAAGGACCTGCCCCTGCGGCAGACCATCACCAGCTTTGCGGGCCTGCGGGCCCACGAGCCCCGGCACGACTTCTTCATCGGGGAGGCGGCCCCCGGCTTTGTGGACTGCGCCGCCATCGAGTCCCCCGGCCTGTCCAGCGCGCCGGCCATCGGGGCCATGGTGGCCGGCATCGCGGCCGGCCGCCTGCACCTGGAAGCAAAACCCGACTTCGATCCCGTCCGCAAGGGCATCCTGGACCCCAAGACCCTCCCGCTGGAAGAGCGGGCCGCCCTGATCCGGCAAAACCCCGCCTACGGGCAGATCATCTGCCGGTGCGAGAGCGTCACCGAGGGCGAGATCCTCGACGCCATCCACCGGGTGCCCGGGGCCCGCAGCCTGGACGGGGTCAAACGGCGGACCCGCGCCGGGATGGGCCGCTGCCAGGCGGGTTTCTGCAGCCCGCGGGTCATGGAGATCCTGGCACGGGAGCTGGGGGTCCCCCTGTCCCAGGTCACCAAATCGGGCGGGGCGTCCAGGATCATCCTGGGCGTCAACAAAGACGCACTGTGAGGGGGGAACCACGATGAAAAACGTAGACCTTGTCATCATCGGCGGCGGGCCCGCCGGCCTGGCCGCCGCCATCGAAGCGCGCCGGCACGGGGTGGAGGACCTGCTGATCCTGGAGCGGGACAGCGAACTGGGCGGCATCCTGAACCAGTGCATCCACAACGGCTTTGGCCTGCACACCTTCCGGGAGGAGCTGACCGGCCCCGAGTACGCCGCCCGCTACATCGCCCAGGCCCGGGCGCTGGGCATCCCCTATAAGCTCGACACCATGGTGCTGGACCTGGCCGCCGACAAGACCGTCACCGCCATGAACCGCACCGACGGCCTGTTCCAGCTGCACCCCAAAGCCGTGGTGCTGGCCATGGGCTGCCGGGAGCGCCCCCGCGGCGCTTTGAACATCCCGGGCTGCCGGCCCGCCGGCATCTTCACCGCAGGCACCGCCCAGCGGCTGGTGAACATGGAGGGCTATCTGCCCGGCCGCAAGGTGGTCATCCTGGGCTCGGGCGACATCGGCCTCATCATGGCCCGCCGCATGACCCTGGAAGGGGCGCAGGTGCAGGTGGTGGCCGAGCTGATGCCCTACTCCGGCGGGCTGAAGCGGAACATCGTCCAGTGCCTGGACGACTACGGCATCCCCCTCAAGCTCAGCCACACGGTGGTGGACATCCAGGGCAAAGAGCGGGTCGAGGGCGTCACCCTGGCCCGGGTGGAAAACGGCCGGCCCGTCCCCGGCACCGAGGAGCACTACGACTGCGACACCCTGCTGCTGTCCTGCGGGCTGCTGCCCGAAAACGAGCTCAGCCGGGCCGCCGGGGTCCAGCTCAGCCCGGTGACCGGCGGCCCCGCCGTCAACGAAAGCCTGGAGACCAGCATCCCCGGCGTGTTTGCCGCCGGCAACGTGCTCCACGTCCACGACCTGGTGGACTACGTCTCGGAGGAGGCCGGCGCCGCCGGGGCCCATGCCGCCGCCTTCATCCGGCAGGGGGGCCAGGGGCAGGACGCCCCCGCCCTCCCCGTCCGGTGCGCCAACGGCGTCCGCTACACGGTGCCCAGCACCGTCCGGCCCGCCTGCGCGGGGGACAATCTGACCCTCCGGTTCCGGGTGGGCAACGTCTACCGGAACAAAAAGATCGCCGTCTATCTGGGCGATACCTGCATTTTCACCCGCCGCCGCCCGGTGCTGGCCCCCGGCGAGATGGAGACCATCCAGCTGAAAGGGGACCTGCTGCGGCAGGACCCCGCCGCCGGCAGCATCACCGTCACATTGGAGGAGGCGTGAGCGATGGAAACAAGACAACTGATCTGCATCGGCTGCCCCATGGGCTGCCCCCTGACGGTGGAGCTGGAGGGCGGCGCCGTCACCCGGGTGACCGGCAACACCTGCCCCCGGGGCGACGCCTACGGCCGCAAGGAGGTCACCGACCCCACCCGCATCGTCACCACCACCGTCCGGGTCCGGGGCGGCGTCCTGCCGGCGGTCTCCTGCAAGACCCGCAGCGACGTGCCCAAGGGCCGGATCTTTGACGTGGTCCGGGCCCTGAAGGACCTGGAGGTCCCCGCGCCGGTGGCCATCGGCCAGGTCCTTCTGGAGGACGCCGCCGGCACCGGGGTGGCCGTCGTCGCCACCAAAAACGTGGCCGCCCAACCGTAACCGCAGCAACGCGCCCCTCCCCTCTGCCTGCGCAGAGAGAAGGGGCGCGTTTTGATCTGTATGCTTTTAACGGTAATCCTCGTTGAGGAACAGGGCCTTGACGGCCACCACCTCGTCGTACTCCTGCTGGTCCACCTCGACCTCCGCGTTCAGGGCCTTCAGGTCCTGCTTGACCGTTTCCAGCGCGTCGGGGATGCGGGCCGCCCGGCCCTCCTCGATCACCCGCTGCATCCGCCGGAGGACGATGGGGTGGGCGTAGCGGGCCGGCAGGGGGAACTCGCCCCGGTAGCCCTTCAGATAGCCGGCCATGTCCTGCTGGGCCTTTTCGTTCCGGGCCATGATGGCGTTTTTGTTGTTGCGGGCGGTGGGCAGGACGCTGACCCCCGAGAACATGAAGATGGCGGCCAGCCCAAATAGGGCGAAGTAGACCCCAAAACTGCCGGTGCCCTGCAGGATGGTGGCGACGCCGAACAGCAGCGACACCAGCCCCAGCACCGTGATGGCCAGCGCCACCCAGCGGTAGCTGGGCTTGCTGCAGAGGTAGGCCCGCTTGCGGCGGGCGGCCTTGCTCAGCTCCTGGGCCAGCTCGGGCTTTTGGTCCAGATAGCCGGCGGCGTCCTCCAGGGCGCGGAGGGAGCGCTGGGCCTCGTGGGTCAGCTCGGGCTTTTTGCGGGCGGCCCGCTCCTGCTCCCGCCGGGCCAGGCGGGCCTCGGCGGCGGCGCTGACCAGCTTGATCTCCGGGTGGGCCCGGCCGATGCAGTCCAGCATCTGGTCCACCTGCTCTTCGTATTTGAAGTTGCACTGTTTCTGCCGGCCGCCGTCGTACTCCACCACCAGGTAGGGGATGGAGGCAAAGATCCCTTTTTGGGAAAAGCCGCCCTGGCTCATGGCCACCCGCTTGAACACCCGGGTGACGGCAGGATAGGTGATGTAATAGCGCCGGTCGATGTAAAAGCTGTTGAGATACAGCGCCTTTTCTCCGACGCCGCAGGGGCCGAACTTTTTGCAGTTTTTCTTGTCGGCGGCCAGGGCGTCGGGGTCCAGGGCCGCGCCGCCCAGGCGGGCAGGTTTGAATAACATAGGCTGCAACCTCTTTCCAAAAAAAGATACGCGGGGAATGCAAGGGCCCGCCAACCGCTGTTGCTGGGCAGCGGCTGGCGGGCCGTTGTGGTTCACACGGGGCCGGGCCGGCCGGTGTGGAAGTTACTTTTTATTGCTCGCAGGCTGTTTGCGGGTGGCGTAGATAAAGATGCCCAGCAGCAGCACGGCAAAGAGGATGCCCACAGGGTAAGCCACCGCCGTATTGTAGATGGTCGCGCCGGAGGCGTCCTTGCTGTTGATGAGCTGGCCCAGGCACTCGTCGCCCAGCAGGAAGTAAGTAGCCGAAACGGCGCTCATGAAGGTGGCGGGCACCGCGGTGATCCAGTAGTTCTTCTTCTGCTGGTAGAGGTACATGCTGGCGGTCCACAGGACGATCATGGCCAGGGTCTGGTTGGTCCAGCTGAAGTAACGCCAGACGATGGAGTAATCCAGATGCCCGACGAAGGCGCCCACCAGAAGCAGGGGCACGCAGAGGGCCAGGCGCTTCTTGAAGTCCTCCTGGTCGATCTTGAACCAGTCGGCCAGGGTCAGGCGGGCAGAGCGGAAGGCGGTGTCGCCCGAGGTGATGGGGCAGGCGATGACGCCCAGCATGGCCAGGGCAACGCCCACGCCGCCCATGGTCTTGGAGCAGACGTCGTAAATGGCGGCGGACTGGCCGTTGGCCAGGACTGCCTGCAGGCCGGTGTTCAGGCCGTTGGTCACTTCATAGATCGAGCAGCCGGCGGCGGCCCAGATCAGGGCGATGACGCCCTCGCAGACCATGGCGCCGTAGAACACCATGTGGCCCTGGCGCTCGGACTTCATGCAGCGGGCCATCAGGGGCGACTGGGTGGCGTGGAAGCCCGAGATCGCGCCGCAGGCCACGGTGATGAACATGAAGCTCCAGATCGGCTTGCCGGTGGGCTCCATGTTATAGAAGTGGGTCCACAGCTCGGGGATCTCGTAGGCGGGGTTGGTCATGATGCCAAAACCCACACCCACGGCCATGATGATGAGGCAGATGCCAAAGACGGGGTAGATCTTGCCGATGATCTTGTCAATGGACAGGAAGGTGGCGATGAAGTAGTAGGCCAGGACGATCCACAGCCAGAACTCGGTGTTGGTGACGATGCCGCTGAAGCCGCCGTTCTGGAACAGGGTGACGATCAGGCCGGCGGGGCCGACGGCAAAGACGGTGCCCACCATGACCAGCAGCACCACGCTGAACACGCGCATGACGTTCTTCATGCCGTTGCCAAGGTAGATGCCGCACACCTCCGAGATGGAAGCGCCGTCATTGCGCTCGGACAGCATGCCGGAAAAATAGTCGTGCACGCCGCCGGCAAAGATGGTGCCGAAGGTGATCCACAGGAACACCACAGGCCCCCACAGCGCGCCCTGCATGGCGCCGAAGATGGGGCCCAGACCTGCAATGTTCAGCAGCTGGACCAGGAACAGTTTCCACTGAGGCATCACGACGTAGTCGACACCGTCGTTGATGCGGATCGCGGGCGTTTCCCGGTCATCCGGCCCGAAGGTGTTGTCGACCACTTTACCATAGGTGAGGTAGCCAATAACAAGGAGAGCCAGGCAGATCAGAAAACTAATCATAAGATAACCTCCTCCAAGTATTTTTCCCGGCCGGTTTATAGGTTACCACTATCCGGCCGTCCACCTCTATTTTAGTACGTTTTTGCAAAAATGCAAGGGTTTTTCTTGAAATTTTTCATTTACTATTTATAATTCAGACATATAAATCACGTGGATCTGCATAGCAGGGACGTTTTATCGGGGTTTTCAGTCCAAAAGCTCCTGGATCTCGCTGCGGATCAGCCGGCCCGCCGCGCCGGCCAGCTGGTCCATGCTGCGGATGCGGGCACAGCTGCGCCCGTAGATCTCCCCGGCGTCGCCGGCGGTGCAATCCTCCCCGGTGAACACCGCCGCCACCCGCACCTGGCTGTGCCGCAAAGCCCGCACCTCCCGGGCGGCGTCCTCCACGGCGGGGCGGCCGGCGTAGTCCCGGCCCAGGGGATACGCGCCGCCGGGCGGGATGCGGTGGCTGTCGTTGGGGGAGGCATCGGTCAGCAGCAGCACCAGGTGCCGGCTCAGCGGCGCGGAGCGGAGCAGCTCCCCCATGGCCCGCAGGGCCAGGCCGTCCCGGTTCCACCCCGAGGCGAAATAGCCGAAGATCTTCCGGTCCCCGTTCCGGTCCTCAAAGCCCTTGAGCACCCGCAGGACGGTGTAACCCCGCAAGCTGCAAAAGCTGGTGACCCGCACCGGCACCCCGCACCGGTTCAGGCTCTCGGCCAGGATGTAGCCCTGGGCCGCGATCACCTCCTGGCAGTGCATCCGGGAGGAGGAGGCGTCCAGCAGCAGGTCCACCGAAAAGCCGGGCCGGTGGACGTCCGCGTCCCGCAGAAAGACCCGGCCGTCCTCCACCACCGCCGCCCGCCAGACCCGGGGGCTGTCCAGCCGGCCGCTGCGGGCGGTCTCGGTCTCCCGCTGGCTGTGGACCTGGATGCAGTTGCGGATCTGCTCGGTCAGGCGGAGGATGGCGTTCCGGTACAGGCTGCTGTCTTTGGCGTAGGCCGCGCGGTTGCGCTCCGCCTGCAGGGCAGCCTCCCCGGTCAGGCGCTGGCTGTCGCCGCTGCGGGCCCGGGCGGGGTCGGGCGCCCCCGCCGTGAACCACAGATGGCACCCGGCGTGGACCCCGGTGCACAGCTGCCCTTCGATGGCGGCCAGCTCCCGGGGCGGGTAAAGAGACCGGCCAAAGCAGCTTTCGATGTACTGGCGGTCGGTCTCGGCGTTCTCGTTCAGTTTCAGACGGGCCCGGCGCAGGTCCAGCTTCTGCCCTGCCCCGCCGCCGCTGGCATGGTGGCCCGCGGTCAGCACGTCGGTGTGGACGATCTCGGTGGGCATGAATTTGGTCATGGCCGAGGCCCACTTGCCGTCGAAGTGGAGGCGGAGGGGGGCCCGGGCGCGGGCCGTCCCGTCGAACAGCATCGCCCCGGCCAGGGCCGCCCGGACGGCTTCGGCCAGGGCTTCGGCGTCCAGGCTGCCGCTGCACGCCAGGGCGGCGGACAGCTTTTTCTCGTAGGGGGTCAGGACCGGCGGCCGCCGCCCCAGGACCTGCCGCCAGCGGGCGGCCTGCATGGTGTACACCAGCTGGTTTTTGGCCATCCACTCCTGGCGGGAGAGCTTATATTCCTGGGCAAAAAAGTCCCGGGCGTGGGCCTGGCGCAAACCGGCCAGGGCCGGCCGTACCGGCAGCTCCCGCTCAAAGGCGGCGTTTTCCAGGGCCAGCCAGGCCAGGTCGTCCAGCATGGGCTGGCGGCGGTCCTCCGCCCAGGCCCCGAACAGCCGGCGGGGCATCTCCGCCCCGTACCACCGGCGGACGCAGCCCACGATGGTGTTCATGTACAGGTCGGGCGCGCCGTCGCTGCGCAGGGCCAGGAACAGCGGGTCGAAGCCGTATTCCCCCGCCGCGTTCCAGATCTGGTTCAGGGCGCGGCGCTGCTGGGCGCTGTAATGCTGGGTCAGCATCGCCGTCACCCCTCAAACAGGCTGGCGCCGTCCAGCCGGGCCGGGATGCGGGCCGCCACCACGTCCCGGATCAGGCCCTGTTCGTACCCGTCGAAGGCCTTGTTGGTGATGCCCATATCCAGGGCCGCCCCCACCGGCACCCCCTTGCGCATCAGGTCCAGCGCGTCCAACAGGCCCCGCAGATCCAGGGCCTTGGTGGAGATCTCGGCGCTCTCGCACTTTTTTTGCAGCTCGAAAAAGAGCTGGGCGAACTGGCTGCGGTATTTCTTTTTCAGCCCGGGGAACTGGCGCGCCAGCAGCCGGTCCAGATTTTCGGGGGAGATGGTGGGCATCTGGATCACCGCAAAGCGGGAGGCCAGGGCCTCGTTCAGCTCCCGCGTGCCGGCATAACCGTAGTTCATGGTGGCGATGAAACGGGTGGGCTCCGCCATGTCGATCCGCTCGTAGCCGGGCACGTCGATGGCCCGCCGGAAGTCCAGGGCCGAGTGCAGCACGGCCAGGGCCTCGTTTTTGGCCATGTTGATCTCGTCCAGGATGCCGAACCCGCCGCAGCGGGCGCACTGATAGACCGGCCCCGGGCGGAACCGCACCTCCCCGCCCTCGAAGGTGTCCATCCCGATCAGACTGGCCGCGTCCATGCTGACATGGAACGACACGTTCCAGGCGGGGCGGCCGAAGGCGGCGGCCAGGTTTTCGGCCAGGACGTTTTTGCCGGTGGCCTTGCCGCCGGTCAGCAGCAGGTTTTTGCCGCAGAGCAGGGCCGCAATGGCCTGCTCCCAGATCTCCCGGCCGTAGTAGTGGTAACGCGGCCTGGGGATGCGCGGGCGCAGCGCATCCGCAAGAGGGTTGGCCTCCCGGTACGCCCGCAGCTCCCGCAGCAAGGCGGGGCTGACGGCTTCTTCTTTTTCCAAAAAATCAAGCATAGTCTCACTCCCTGTTCCAGCAAACGGAAAGGGCGGGAAGGACGCGCCGCTGCATCCTTCCCGCCCTTCGGCGCTCTCCTGCCGCCAGTATAGCACAATCGCTCAAAAATGGAAAGTATTTTTCAAAACATTTGACGCCTGTTACAATCCCGCGCCGCTCACTCCAGGATGTCCGCGCACTTGCGCAGCCACTCGATCACCGGCAGGTGCTGCGGGCAGGCGGCCTCGCACTGGCCGCAGCCGATGCAGTCCGACGCCCTGCCCCGGCCGTCGATGGCGCGGGCATAGGCCTCTTTGGCCCCTGCGGGGTCGTCCTGGGCCAGCTGCTTGTTGGCGGCCGCAAACACCTTGGGGATGAAGATCTGCCGGGGGCAGCCCTCGACGCAGTAGCCGCAGCCGGTACAGGGGATGGCCGCCGAGCGGGCCAGGATCTGCTGGGCCTGAGCAATGACGGCCCGGTCCCCCTGGTCCATGGGGGCAAAGTGCGCAAAGGTGGCCAGGTTGTCCTCCATCTGGGCGGTGTCGGACATGCCGGACAGCACCGCCAGCACCCCGTCCAGGCTGGCGGCAAACCGCAGCGCCCAGGACGCGCAGGACGCCCCGGGCCGGGCGGCTTCGAACAGCTCCCGGACCTGCGGGGGCGGGGCGGCCAGGGCCCCACCCTTGACCGGCTCCATGATGACCACCGGCTTGCCGTGCCGGCGGGCGATCTCGTAGTTGGCGCCGGAGGTCACCTCGGGGTTGTCCCAGTCGGCATAGTTGATCTGGAGCTGGACGAAGTCCACGTCGGGGTGCTCGGTCAGCAGGCGGTCCAGCAGGGCCGGGGTGCCGTGGAACGAAAATCCATACCGGCGGATGCGGCCGGCCGCCTTCTGCTCCCGGACAAAGTCCCACAGGCCCCACGCATCGTACTGCCGGACGTTGGAGTCCTGCAGGGCGTGGAGCAGGTAATAGTCAAAGTACCCGGCGCCGGTGCGGGCCAGGCTCTGTTCCAGCTGGCTGCGGGCGTCCTGGGCGTCCCGGGCCACGCGGGCATTCAGCTTGGTGGCCAGGGTGTAGCGGTCCCGGGGATGGCGCTCGACCAGGGCCCTGCGGGCGGCGTCCTCGCTGCCGTTGTAAACGTAGGCGGTGTCAAAGTAGGTAAAGCCCGCCTCCAAAAAGGCGTCCACCATCCGGCTGGTCTGCTCGATGTCGATCTGCTCCCCCGCCTGCGGCAGGCGCATCAGGCCAAAGCCCAGGGGGGCGTGCTGTACGGCTGTGCTCATGTTTCTCATCCTTTCTGGTCGTGCATCCGTCTGTGCCGGGCGGCGCCGGCACGGGGCGTTTGGTTCCAGTATAGCACCCCTGCCCGCAAAAAGCCAGAGGGCCGGGCGCTTGTGTCCGGGAACGTTTTTTGCTATGATGGTAAAAAACACAAAGGAGAACCCCTATGAAAAAATTCATCCAGGAATTCAAAGCCTTCGCCCTGCGGGGCAACGTGATGGACATGGCGGTGGGCGTCATGATCGGCAGCGCCTTTTCGAGCATCGTCACTTCCCTCACCGACAATTTCATCACACCGGTCATCAGCCTGCTGACCGGCGCAGCCCGGTACAGCCTGCAGGACGCGGCGGCCTTCGGCGCCAGCTTTGCGTCCTCCGTCGTCAATTTCCTGATCCAGGCCCTGATCCTCTTTTGTATGATGAAGGCGGTCAACAAGCTGCTGGCCCTGGGCCGCAAGCCCGCCGCGCCCCAGGCCCCCACCACCAAAAAGTGCCCCTACTGCCTCAGCGACATCCCCCTTGCCGCCACCCGCTGCCCCCACTGCACCTCCCTGCTGGAAAACGCCGCGGCCGCGCCGTCCAACTCCTGACCCGCCACACCGGCAAAATACAACAATGCGGGGGCCGGCTTTCGCCAGCCCCCGCAGAGGGACCCTATCTTTCGTGACGCAAAGTTCTTTTGTTTTGGTGCGATCAACAACAGAAGGAACGACTGGTTAGGTATTCCTTTTTGTCGTCACAGTAAAGGGTGGTGCCAGACTGTCAGGCGTCTCTTAAACCTGCCAGCCTCTTATATCAAATACAGTATGGTGCCCTGTACCTGTTATAAGTAAAGTAAGAGTTTATTACTTGCCGATGTGGCGGACCAGCTCGACAGCAACGAAGGTAGCGCTCACGCCGTGGCCATCATCCAGGTCAACGGTCTTGGCGCTGACGGAACCGGTGTAGTAGTAGGGCACCTCAGAGTTATTGCCACCACCATAATTGTAGACCACGCTCAATTCGTCCATGATCTTATCGCTGATGTCCTCAGCAACCAGCTCCAGAACATTGTTCATCTTGGCATGACCATTGATGATGTAGGTAAAGACGATGTCCCGATCGTCCTTGTCGAAGTTGTCAGGATCGGGAGACAGGAAGGTCTTGATTTCGGAAGCATCACCCTTGCCCAGGCCGTCCTTGTTTGCATCCATAACTTCAATCACATGCTCGGCGACATCGCCAGCGCTAGTGTTGTTGCTGGTATCAATGATGGCCATATCATCATGATTGATGTACCAATCACCAATCTTATTGGGGGAAGCAAAACCAACAGCATAATCCAGAGCATCGTCCAGCTTAGCGTCATCGCTCAGGGTGAGCTTCGCCTTAGCGATGGTGCTCAGCTTTTTCTGGACAGTAGCAGAGTAGCCAGTAGCGGGAGTGGTGGGCTGCTCAGGCTGAGTGGGCTGCTCGTTGCTGGTGGTATCGCAGGCGGTCAGCATGCTGACGGCCATAACGCCGGCCAGCATCAGAGAGGCAATCTTCTTGAGTTTCATAATGAATTTTTCCTCCTTATGGTGTATAAAAGATAGAGACCCAAAACAGGTTGAAAGGAAGGTCCTTTCCTTTCAAAGGCATTATAGCATACCCCCCCCGGTGTCAAGGCCCGATTTACTATTTTTTGGTTTTTGCTTTCTTTTCTTCAGTTTGCGCCCAAGGCGCGAGAGTATATTTTTGATTTTATGCTATATTTTATGTATGTTTATGCTTTTCTGTATTTTACTTTGCGCTCCCCTCTCCATCCCAGTGCAAAGCGTTGAGACACCGCGAAGCGCCTGAGAGGGGAACAAAAAAGCGCCCGTTTCTGGACGCTCCGTGCGTTTGTATAATTTTTGTGAAAATGAATCTTGAGAAAATCCGCTTTCCTTCTCCAACAGAAAAACCGCGCCGCCGCCCCGAAGGCTGAATGCTCTTCAACACGCCAAAACGCCCCTCTCCCGCTGGGAAAGGGGCGTTTCTTTGTGCGTTTTGGGATTCAGTCCCGGGCCCAGGGCAGGTCCCGCCGGGCAGGCAGGCCGTAACCGCCTGCGGCGCTGTCCACCGCCCGCAGGATGGCCTCGGACACCACCTGCGCCGCCAGCGTGCCCACCATGTCCAGGTCGGCCTCCACCTCGCCCACCGACAAAGCGTACAGGCTGTCGCCGTCGGCGGTGGTGTTCACCGGGCGGATGGCCCGCACCATGCCGTTCTGGGCCATGGCGGCGATCTTGTTCATCTCGGTCTTGCTGAAGCAGGCATTGGTGATCACGGCGCCGATGGTGGTGTTGCCCACGAACTTGTTTTTGACCACCTTGCTGCTGCGGAACATCTCCTCCTCGGTGGAGAGGAAGCCGCTGCGGTCCTCCGCCAGCAGACCCGCCCGCTGGCGGCCGGTGCGCCAGTCAAAGACGTCGCCCAGGGCGTTCACCGCTACGACGGCCCCCACTTCCAGCGCGCCAAGGCGGACCGCATAGCTGCCGATGCCGGTCTTCATGGCCTGCCCCATCCCGCGGAACTTGCCCACCGAAGCGCCCGTGCCCGCGCCGAAGCAGCCGTCCTGATAGTTGCCGGCGTTTTCGCAGGCTTCGTAGCCCATAGCGGGGCCGGGGCGGACCGTGCTTGCGCCCACCGTCAGGTCGTACAGGCAGGAGGCGCAGACCAGGGGGACCTTGGCCACCCCGGTGTCAAAGCCGATGTCGTGTTCCGCCAGCCAGCGCATGACGCCGCCGGCCGCATCCAGGCCAAAGGCGCTGCCCCCGCTGAGCAGCACCGCGTGGATCTTGTCCGCCGCGGCCACCGGGCGCAGCAGTTCCGACTCCCGGGAGGCGGGGCCGCCGCCCCGGACGTCGAGCCCCGCGGCGGCGCCCGCCGGGCAGAGGATGACGGTGCAGCCGGTCGCGGCCGCAGCGTCCTGGGCCTGGCCGATCTGGATGTTGGGGATGGAAGTGACTGGGATCTGAAGCATAAGCGCCTCCTGTTCTCACACAAAAGTCAGCGGGCCGCCGGACGGGGCGGCGGCGCATCGGGCAAACACGCCGGCGTCACGGCGCGGTCACAAAGTCCTCCCGCATGGGGGTGAAGATGTCCAGCAGGACCCCCGCCTCCAGGCAGGTGCAGCCGTGGACCACGCCGTCCTCCTTCAGCATGGTGTCGCCCGCCCGGACGGTCCGGGTCTCGTCCCCGATGGTGAAGGCGAACGCTCCCGACACCACATAGGTGATCTGGGTATGGGGGTGGCTGTGCAGGGCCCCCACCGCCCCTTGTTCAAAGGTATTTTCCACGCACATCAGGCCGTCGGTGTAGGCCAGGATGCGCCGGGTAACGCCGGGGCCGCCGCTCTGGGGCAGGGTCTCCTGGTGGGGGACCCAGCGCTGTTTCTTTTCGGTCTGTTTCATGGGTCGCGCTCCTTTCCCGGGCAGTGCGGAACGCCTTGGCCGGCTCCCGCTCTGCCCCAAAAGGGCGCGGACGGTGGCCCGTCCGCGCCTGAAGTACAGAGTGATTCAACTGCAGGGGCTGGCTGCGATCAGCCAAACCATGCCGGGGTGACCTGCGGGACATAGCCAAAGAGCTTGGGGATGAACAGGCTGATGTCGGGGATGAAGGTGATGAGCAGCAGGGCTGCCACCATGCACAGATAGAAGGGCATGGTCGCCTTGACGATGGAGCCCATGGGCCGCTTGGCCACGGCTGCGCCGATGAACAGGACCGAGCCGACCGGCGGCGTCAGCAGGCCGATGCCGCAGTTCAGCATGACGATGATGCCAAACTGGATGGGGTCGATGCCGATCGAGGTGGCAATGGGCAGCAGGATGGGGGTGGCGATCAGGATGATGGGCGCCATATCCATGATGCAGCCCAGGAACAGCAGGATCAGGTTGATGAGCAGGGCCAGCAGGATCGGGTTGTCGGTCACGCTGGTGATGGCGTTGGCCGCCAGGTCCGGCACGTGCAGGGCGGTCATGCAGTAGCCGAACACGTTGGAGGTGGCGATCAGGATCAAGACGATGGACAGGGTGTGGACCGCGCTGTCCAGCTCTTTCCAGACGCCCTTCAGGTCCAGGCCCTTGTAGACGAACAGGGCGACGAACAGGGAGTAGAACACGGCGATGGCGGCGGACTCGGTGGCGGTGAACCAGCCGGCGGCCACGCCCACCACAACGATGATGATCGCGCCGGCCGCCCAGATGGACTGGCCCAGCTGGTGGATCAGGTTCTTGATGCTGAACTTATCGCCGCGGGGGTAGTTGTTTTTGACGGACAGGATGTAGACGCCCACCATCAGGCTGACGGCCAGGACGCCGCCGGGGAGGTAGCCGGCCAGGAACAGGCTGCCCACCGAGATGCCGCCGGCGGTGGTGGCGTAGATGACCATGTTGTGGCTGGGAGGCACCAGGATGCCCTCCACCGAAGAGGTGATGGTGATGGCGGTGGAAAAGTCGGCGTCGTAGCCCTGGTCCACCATCATGGGGATCAGGATGGCGCCCAGGGAGGCGGTGTCGGCCGCCGCCGAGCCCGAGATGCCGCCAAAGAAGTACGAGTCAAGGACGTTGACCATGCCCAGGCCGCCGCGCATCCAGCCGACGCAGGCATTGGCCAGCGCCACCAGCTTGTCGGACAGGCCGCCCGAGCCCATCAGCATGCCCATGGTGATGAAGAAGGGCACCGCCATCAGGCTGTACGAGCTGATGCCCTTGACCATCTGCTGGCAGACGGTGGCCAGGCTCAGCCCCTGGTACATCAGGCAGAAGATCGAGGACAGCGCCACCGAATAGGCGATCGGGAAGCGCAGCAGGATCATGACCAGGAACGAGACCAAAAGGATCGCAATAGCGGGTACGTTGACTGCCATATCACACTTCCTCCTTCAAGCAGATGCCGCGGATCTCCTCGTAGATGCACTCCAGCTCAAAGACGATCATCGCAATGCCGGCCAGCGGCACCGGGAAGTACATCCAGAAACGGGATACGTTGGGCATCGAAACATAGGTGCCCCGGGCGCCGATGGTGGTGGCGTACTGCAGGCCGATCACCAGCATCACCACGCCCAGCGCCAGGACGGCCACGTCGGCCAGGATGTTCAGGAAGTGGAGCATCGGCTTGGGGATGTAGCGGTCGAACGCATCCATCCGGATGTGCTCCTTGTGGCGGATGGCGATGGCCGCCGACAAAACGGCCATGTAGCTCATCAGGGTCAGGACGACCTCCTCGGTCCAGGAGGGCGAGGTGATGAACGGGATATAGCGGCCCAGCACCGAATAGCCGGTGATGCAGATATCCGCGATCAGCAGCAGCTTGCAGATGGTCATGACGATCTTGTCCGTCATGTCATAAATGGGGCGGAGCTTGTCCATTGCCGCGAAGAATTGTTTCATCAGGATTCCCCCTTCTATCAAAATATGCGGGGCGGCATGTTCGGGCCGCCCCGCCCACGTTATTTTGATGCAGGCTCCTGTCAGGCCATGTCAACCAGCTGCTGATACAGGTCCTCCAGGCCGGCGGTGTTGTCGGTGATGACCTGGGCGCAGGCGGCCTGCCACTCGCTCTTGTCGGGCACGTCCACCACGTTGCAGCCCTCGGCCTTCAGCTCTTCCAGGACGCGGTTCTCCTCGTCCTCCGACAGGCTGGCGTTGAACTCCTGGGACAGGCGGCCGGCTTCCATCACGGCCTCCTGCTGGCTGGCGGTCAGCTTGCCCCAGGCGTTGTCGGTGATGACCACCTGGACCGCGCCCAGGGTGTGGCCGTCCAGGATCAGGTTGTTGGCCACTTCGGGGAAGGCGTTGGACGCATAGTTGGCGATGGGCTGCTCGGCGCCGTCCACCACGCCGGTCTGCAGCGCGGAGTACAGCTCGTTGAAGGAGACGACGGTGGGGATGGCGCCCAGGCCCTCGACCAGGCCGTTCATGACGGGGTCGTTGGACACGCGCAGCTTCATGCCCGCCAGGTCGCCGATTCCCGAGACGGGGTCGACGGTGAAGAAGTGGCGGAAGCCCTCCTCGCCGTAGAAGATGCCGCGGACGGGCAGGCCCAGCTCCTGGGGCTCGTTCAGGAAGTCGGGGGCCAGGTCGCTGTTGGCAAAGTTCCACCAGTGCTCACGGCTGACGAAGGTGTAGGGCAGGCTGAGCAGCATGGACTTCTTGCAGCCGTAGCTGGTCAGGGCAAAGGCCGAGATGCGGGACAGGTCGATGGTGTCGCCGCCGGCCAGGATGTTGTCCAGGACGTCGTTCTCCGAGCCCAGCACGCCCGAGGCCTGCAGGTCGATGGTGATGGAGCCGCCGGACAGGGACTCTACCTGCTCCTTGAAGTAGGAAGCGGTCTGGCCGACGATGGTGTCCAGAGGGTTGACCTCCGCATAGACCAGGGTCACGGCGGGGTCGGCCGAAGCGTCGCCGGAAGCGGCGCCGCCGGCCGCGCTGGAGGCGGTGCCGGCTGCGGTGCTGCTGCTGGAGCCGCCGCCGCAGGCGGTCAGGACGCCGGCTGCGCCAAGCGCTGCGGATGCTGCCAGAAACGAACGACGGGAAATCATCTTCATAAGTAGTGTCCTCCTTAACGTTTTCCTCTTTCTTGCACGGGCGGCCGCGGTGCCGCCGCTGGTTCCTGTTTAGTAATATATCACATTTCGTTGTGCAAAACCATTGGTTTTTTCACACAACTTTGCCTCAATTTTTTGTATACATAACCAATAACCACCGCCAGAGCTTGCAAAAAATTGCATTTTGCCATATAGTTGAGGCAAGATATTTTTGCCGCCTGTCCCGGCCTGCCGGGCCGCGGCCCCAAGGAGCAGGACCATGAAACAGCTTTCCATCTACGTGCCCGTCCAGATCCGGGCGGCCGACTTCCGCAGCTTTGCCCTTTTCGACACCTTCCGGCACAAGGGGCTGTGGCGGCGGCCGGCCCTTTTCCTCGCCATCATGGGGGTGTCGGCCATCCTGTGCTACTCCCGCTACCCCCAGGAAGGCGCCCTGCTGCTGGGCACCATCCTGGCGGTGCTGGGGCTGGCCCTGCCCCTGATCTGGTACCTGAGCTACGAGCACAGCATCCGCACCCAGTCCAAAAAGATGGGCCTGCTGAAGGGCCCCCGCCGGGCCTACACCCTCATCTTCCAGGACGACGGCATCCAGGTCAGCCCCGACCAGGGTAAGACCTTCACCCCCCTGAGCTGGGACCAGGTGACCGGCGTCTACCGGCGCAGCGGCATCACCTACCTCTATGTGGGGGACCATGCCTACCTGCTGCCCCACAGCCAGGCCCGGGAAGGGGCCGGCCCCCTCTGGGACATGATGAAACGCTGCCTGCCGGCCGGCAAACTGCACGACCTGAACCCATCGTAACCACCGCGCCCCATCCGGCGCCCGAAAGGAGTGTCCGCTATGCTGCCCATGTTCCGCAAGTCCTTCTGGGTCCCCTACCCGGAGAGCGACGTCTACCCCACCGTGTCCAAAGCCCGGGAGGCCATCTCCCGCTACTGCGAGCAGAACGGCTGGTCCTGCTCCTTCCCCGGGGAGGACGAAGCCCTGATCGACGGCGCGCTCTATGAAGTCTACCGCGGCTACGAGACCGGGAGCCGCGGGAACTACGGCGTCAAGTGCCGGGCCAAGTAAGCCGCCCTCGCCGGCCAGGCCGGGTGTAAAAAGTCCCGTCCAACCGACATACGGGTGGACGGGACTTGTATGTTTTACGGATGGTTCACGCCCCGGGGGCCTCGCGGCGCATGGCCTGCAGGCCGATCCAATTTGATCCGATCGCGGCAGGCCGTTCGTTTATGCGCGCATCATTTCAGCGGCGGCCTGGGCCATGCGCTCGTTCACCGTATCCGCCTCGGCCTCGCTCTTGCCCACGGCCGAGAGGTACACCTTGATCTTGGGCTCGGTGCCGGAGGGACGCACCATGAACTTGGCGCCGCCTGCCAGGCGGTATTCCAGCACATCCGCGGCGGGCTGCCGCTGCTCGGGCACCACGGCGATGTTCTCCGCGGGGATGCCCATCCGCTCCAGCAGCATCAGCACCGGCTCCAGGCCGCTGCCGTTGAGGGGGGTGTACACCAGCTTCAGCCGGCTGACGTCGTTGCCGGGGCGCAGGGCCAGCACCGCGTCCACAAAGTCGCTCAGGCACTGGTCCCCGATGGTCTGGATCAGCCCGGCGGCCACGCCGGCGTCGTAGTCCATCACCCGGATGCTGTCAAAGTAATCGTGCTGTTCGATGGCTTTCAGCACCTGGTCGGCCACCTCCAGGGTAATCTGGCAGCCGTCGGCGCCATACACCTTGTAGCCGTTGTACTTGGCGGGGTTGTGGCTGGCGGTCACGCAGATGCCGGCGCCGCAGCCCAGGTAGCGGGTGGCCCAGGACAGGGCGGGGGTGGGCTCCAGCCGGGGATACAAATAGGCGGTGATGCCGTTGGCCGCCAGCACGCGGGCCGCCTCCCGGCAGAACAGCTCGCCCTTGCGGCGGCTGTCGTGGGCGATGGCCACCTTTTTGGGCAGTCCGCTGGCGTTCAGGTAGTCGGCCAGGCCCTGGGTGGCGCGGCGGACGGTGTACAGGTTCATCCGGTTGGTGCCGGCGCCGATGACGCCCCGCAGGCCCCCGGTGCCAAAGGCCAGGTCACGGTAAAAGCGGTCGGTCACCGCATCCGGGTCGCTGCGGACTGCCTCCAGCTCGGCGGCAAGGTCGGGGTCCTCCACCGCGCGGGCCAGCCAGAGGTCGAGAGTGGACTGATACTGCATCATGGTAGCTCCTTTCAAAATGCCAGATTTTATACCATTATAAGGGAAAACGCTGTTCCCCGGTCGACAGGATGCTGCGCAGCCGTTCGGTCAGGACCTGGGCGGCCTGACGGTGGCAGGCTGCGCCGGGATGCTGGCGCGCGCCCATGGTGTCCGGCGTGGCGGCGGGAAGGGCGAGGTAGCACATCCGGCTGTCCCCGCACTCGGCGGCGGCGCGGGCCACGGCGGCCCGCAGCACCGCGCCCATCCGCCCTTCGCCCAGCATCCCGAAGGCCCACACGATCCAGGCGTCCGGGTTGCGGGCCCGCACCTTTTTCAGCACGTCCACCGCGGTCTGTTCCAGTTCGGCCAGGTGTTCGGGCGTGGGGCGCTGGGCGTAGGTTTTGCCGGTGGCGGGGTCGGTCCAGGGCGGGTTGCCCATGGCGCCGTCGTCGTTGGTGCCCAGGTTCAGGATCACGGCGTCGACCTTCCAGCTGTCAAAGCGGTAGGGCTGCTGCGCGCCCAGAGCCTCGTTGTGGGGCCCGGCGGCCAGGCCGCAGACGGTGTCGTAGTAGTCCATCACCCGGCGGCGGGGGTCGTTGTCCCAGCTGGACAGCAGGCCCCAGCCGCTCTGGCTCACGATCCGCCATTCGGCGTGGAGGGCGTCGGCAGTCATCCGGGCATAGTGGTTGACCGCGCTGAAGAACGGGACGATCCAGTCCTCTTCACACACTGCGCCGAGGGCCCCCTCCCCGCTGGTGATGCTGTTGCCCACGAACTCCAGACGGCAGGCCGGCTCCGGCAGGGGCAGAAAATCGCCCCCCTCAAAGGCCAGCGCCTCGATCAGCAAAAAGTGGTCCGGGTCGTCGTGCATGGCCTGCACGTCCTTCAGCACCCGGACATGCTTGGGCACCCCGGGGGTCATGCCCCGGAACAGGGTGACCCGGCTCCGCCCCGGCTGCACCGGGAAGCGGGCGATCCACGCGCCGTTCAGCTCGACGCTGACCCACGGCTCGTATAAGGTAAAGCCTGCCTCCAGGCAGAGGGCCAGCTCGCTGCCGGTGAACAGGCACTCGATCCCGGAAGCGGTGTAAAAACATGGGACGGGGCCCTGGCTCACCGGCTGGCGGCCCAGCAGCCGCACGGCGGGCAGGGAACGGATCGGCGCAGTCGTCATAAGAAGCCTCCTTATTTACCTAAAAAATCAGAAAATTTACTTTGTGATTATAGCTTATCACGTTTAGCTTAGCGTTGCAATAGTTTTTCCCTAAATTCAAATCAAAACGCAAACAAATTTAACAGCCATTGACGTTGCTGCCCAGTGCTGTTATACTTTACTTTAACTAGGGTGTATCTGAAAACTCCCTAACGCTGTCCAATTCTACCAAAAAGGCGCATCTGCCGCGTTGCATTCGCTTGCATTCCACAAAAGCAGCCGCGCCGAGCGCGTCCTGCGGACGAAGCAGCGAAGGCACGGCTGGCGCAGCGCTCCGGTTTTCGCAAGCGGGCACCGTCCCGCGCCGCGAAAATCGGCTAAGCGCAAGAGTTTCGGCGCTCATGTGCCTTGCATCTGCACCTTTCTGGCGAATGGTTCAGCATTTTTGACTTCTCAGATACACCCTAAGCTCCGTGCGATGTTGCCTGAAAGTCCGCTGAGGCTTTGGCGTCAACCGTCTATTTTCAGGTGCAAACGACAGAAAAGAGGAATCTTATGGCAAAGCGAGTGCGCATGGCGGATATTGCAGAGAAGTTGGGGATCAGCATCGTATCCGTCAGCAAAGGGCTGGCCGGCAAAGACGGCGTCAGCGAGGAAATGCGCGAAAAGATCCTGGAGACGGCCAAGGAAATGGGCTATCTCCCGCCGTCCAAATCCACGGCGGCGCAGCGCAGCATAAACATCGGCATCCTGGTGGCCGACCGCCATTTTGGAGACAACACCTTCTACGCCAATCTCTACCGGTCGCTGGTCGGCCACTGCAACCGGCTGAAATACCAGTGCATGCTGGAGATCGTCATGCCCCACGCGGAGGACGGCTGCGTCCTGCCGCTGATCCTGGCGGGGGGCAGCGTGGACGCGCTGGTGTTCATGGGCGAGTTCCACCGCAGCTACCTCGCCGCCATGCTGAAAAACAACCTGCCCTTCGTCTTTTTGGATTTTTACGACGACGTCATCGCCGGGGACAGCGTCCAGAGCGACAACGTCAGCGGCAGCTTCCAGATCACCGAGCACCTGCTGCAGACGGGCTGCCGCAAGATCGCCTTTGTGGGCAGCGTGCGGGCCACCAGCTCGATCATGGACCGGTACCTGGGCTACTGCCGGGCCCTGCTGCAGGCCGGCATCGAGCCCCGGGCCGACTGGCGGCTGGAGGACCGCGACGCCGACGGCAGCTGGATCCCCCTGTCCCTGCCCCGGGAGATGCCGGACGGCTTTGTGTGCAACTGCGACGAGGTGGCCTTCAACCTGGTGGAAAAGCTGAAAAAAGCCGGCTACCGCATCCCCCAGGACATCGCCGTGACCGGCTACGACGACCACCGTTTTTCCACCATCTGCACCCCCCAGCTGACCAGCTACCGGGTGGACGTGGACGGCATGGCCAACGCCGCCGTGAACCTGCTGGCCCGCAAACTGAACGGCAAGGCCGTGCCCGCCCCCATCACCCTGGTGCCCGGCACCATCGTCTACCGGGAATCCACACAGATTAAATAAAATAAATAAAGTAACTTTTCTTCGCTGAAATGCAGGCAAACCTTGGTTTTGCCTGCATTTTTTGTGCACACCGCATCCGAATGTTGCAGGATAACCAAAAATCAGGCTAAAATATATGTAATTGCGCCGAATTATTAGCTTATATATCGACTTTTAATTAGCTAAATACTATACTAAACACGCAGACAGATCGGTGCGGGCAGCTGCCCGCACCCATCACCCGGGTGGGGGAACACGCCCTTCATCCACCTTTTCACACTAAAAGGAGGACACACCATGCGAAAGATCCATCGTCGTAATTTCCTGAAGGCTGCGGGCATCCTGTCGGCTTCAGTCGCGGGCAGTCTGATGACCGGCTGCGGGGGCTCGGACGCCGGCACCCAGGCCGCTGCCAGCAACCTGACCCCGTACAACGAGCTGACCGTCGGCACCGACCACACCGACCTGACCGCCACCATCAAGGTCATCAACCACCGCACCGACCTGATCCAGGACGGCACCTTCGACGGCTATGTGGCCGAGTTCCAGAAGCTGTACCCCAACATCACCATCGAGTACGAAGGGATCACCGACTACGCCGGCGACATGACCACCCGTCTGACCTCGCAGGAGTGGGGCGATGTCTGCATGATCCCCACCACCATCCCCCTGACCGAGCTGGGCGACTACTTCTACCCCATGTGCGACCTGACCGCCATCCAGGAGGACTACAACTTTGCCGCCAACCGCGCCTATGGCGGCAAGGTCTACGGCATCCCCTCCACCGGCAACGCCCAGGGCGTCATCTACAACAAGCGCGTCTTTGAGGAGGCCGGCGTCACCTCCATCCCCAAGACTCCCACCGAGTTCCTGGACGCGCTGCAGAAGATCCGGGACTACGATCCCAGCATCGACCCCCTGTACACCAACTACGCGGCCGGCTGGACCATGAGCGCCTGGGACGCCTACATCGGCGTGTTCCGCGGCGAGCAGACCAACGGCATCCCCTTTATCTACCTGGGCCGCAGCGCCGACGGCATCCACTGGGATTTTGACCGGGACAAGATCCCCTTTGTGAACGAGCAGGGCGAGCCCTTCATGCCCCCCTACGCCTACGACCCCCGCCTGGTCAAGGTGGAGGACACCTACTACATCATCTGGTGCCAGGACTTCTACGGCGCTTCCATCGGCATCGCCAAGACCCGGGACTTCCAGACCTTTACCCGGGTGGAGAACCCCTTTGTCCCCTTCAACCGCAACGCGGTGCTCTTTCCCCGCAAGATCAACGGGATGTTCACCCTGCTCAGCCGCCCCTCCGACTCGGGCCACACCCCCTTTGGCGACATCTTCCTCAGCCAGAGCCCGGACATGGAGTTCTGGGGCCGCCACCGCCATGTGATGGGCAAGAGCGGCAACTGGTGGGAGAACCTGAAGATCGGCGGCGGCGCCGCCCCCATCGAGACCAGCGAGGGCTGGCTGCTGTTCTACCACGGCGTCACCGGCACCTGCAACGGCTATGTCTACTCCATCGGCGGCGCCATCCTGGACCGGGACGAGCCCAGCCGCGTGCTGCACCTCTGCTCCACCTTCCTGCTGACCCCGGAGACCGATTACGAGGAGCGCGGCTTTGTGCCCAACGTCTGCTTCCCCTGCGCCACCCTGCAGGATGCCGCCACCGGGCGCATCGCCCTCTACTACGGCTGCGCCGACAGCTATGTAGGTTTGGCTTTCACGACGGCCGACGAAGTGGTAGACTATATCAAAGCCCACGATCAGACCAGCGACGCAGACCGCGAACTGGGCCTGCGCTGAATCCGACGCCCCGGCGCCCGCTCCAGCCCTTGCTGGGGCAGGCGCCTGTGTGAAAAAAGGAGGCTTTTCCCATGCCACGCATCAAACAGGCGGCACAGGAGATGCTGAACAACGTCATCCTGCCCTTCTGGATGTCCCTCAAAGACGAAACGCACGGCGGCTACTACAGCCTGGTAGACTTTGACCTCCAGGTGGACCGGCAGGCCGAAAAGGGCTGCATCCTCAACAGCCGCATCCTCTGGTTCTTTTCCGAGGCGGACATGCTCACCGGCCGGGCGGACGCCGCCGCCTGCGCCCGCCATGCCTACCAGTGGTTCGAGGACCACTGCTTTGACCGGGAAAACGGCGGCGTCTACTGGAGCTGCGACGCTCTGGGCCGCCCGCTGGACACCACCAAGCACACCTACAACCAGGCTTTTGCCATCTACGCCCTGTCCGCCTACTACCGGCTGACCGAGCAGCAGGCCGCCCTGGACCGGGCGCTGGAGCTGTTCCGCCTCATCGAGAGCCGCTGCACCGACGCAGAGGGCTACCTCGAGGCCTTTACGGTGGACTGGAAGCCGGAGAGCAACGAAAAGCTGTCCGAGAACGGCGTCATGGCCGACAAGACCATGAACACCCTGCTCCACGTCTTTGAAGGGTACGCCGGCCTGTACCAGGCCAGCCGCGCCCCCGCCGTGGGCCAGGCCATGCGGCGCATCCTGGGGATCTACGCCGGCAAGGTCTACTCCCCCGCGCTGCACCGGCAGCTGGTCTTTTTCGACAGCCACTACCGCTCCATCATCGACCTGTACAGCTACGGCCACGACATCGAGTCCAGCTGGCTGATCGACTGGGGCTGCGCCCTGCTGGGCGATGCGGCCCTGACGGCCAGGATCGGGGCCATCGACTCGGACCTGGCCCGCAGCGTGTACCAGCACGCCTACCGGGACCACTCCCTGCTCAACGAGTGCGAGCGCGGGGTGGACGACACCACCCGGGTCTGGTGGGTCCAGGCCGAGGCGGTGCTGGGCTTTGTGAACGAATACGAGAAATCCGGCGGCGAAGCCTACGCTGCCGCCGCCGCGGACATCTGGCACTACATCACCGACAAGCTGGTGGACAAGCGCCCCGGCGGCGAGTGGTTCTGGTCGGTGGACGCCAGCGGCGTGCCGGCCAGCCGCCAGCCCATTGTGGAGCCATGGAAATGCCCCTACCACAACGGGCGCATGTGTATGGAACTGATCAGGAGGGACCCCGATGTCACAGTCTAAACTGCACCCCGAATACCTGCGCCAGAAGGCCCTGCAGGAGGCCCTGCTGGCCCGCAAGAACCATAAGTCCGACTGGTACAACGGCATCTACGACCGGTGGGACTACCCCGTCCTCACCCGCGAGCACATCCCCCTGGAGTGGCGGTTCGACCTTGCCCCCGCCTCCAACCCCTACTTTATGGAGCGGCTGGGGGTGAACGCGGTGTTCAACGCCGGCGCCATCGAGCTGGACGGCAAGTTCTACCTGGTGGCCCGGGTGGAGGGCAACGACCGCAAGAGCTTTTTTGCGGTGGCCGAGAGCAGCAGCCCGGTGGACGGCTTCCGCTTCTGGGACAAGCCCGTCGAGCTGCCCGACACCTGCCCCGAGGAGACCAACGTCTACGATATGCGGCTGACCAAGCACGAGGACGGCTGGATCTACGGCGTGTTCTGCTCCGAGAGCAAGGACAAGTCGAACCCCGACCTGTCCGCCGCCGTGGCCGCCGCCGGCATCGTCCGTACCCGGGACCTCAAGACCTGGGAGCGGCTGCCCAACCTGGTCACCCTGCGCAGCCCCCAGCAGCGCAACGTGGACCTGCTGCCCAGCTTTGTCAACGGCAAGTACGCCTTCTACACCCGCCCCATGGACGACTTCATCGACACCGGCTCGGGCGGCGGCGTAGGCTTTGGCCTGTGCGAGGACATCACCCACCCCGTCATCGACGAGGAGATCATCACCAGCCCCCGCCGCTACCACACCATCACCGAGGCCAAGAACGGCGAGGGCGCCACCCCCATCAAGACCGAAAAAGGCTGGCTGCACATCGCCCACGGCGTGCGCAACACCGCCGCCGGGCTGCGGTATGTGATCTATGTGTTCGTCACCGATCTGGCCGAGCCCTGGAAGGTCATCGCCGAGCCCTCCGGCTTCCTGATCGCGCCCCGCGGCTGGGAGCGGATAGGGGACGTGTCCAACGTGGTGTTCACCAACGGGGCCATCGCCCGGGACAACGGCGAGCTGTACATCTACTACGCCGCCAGTGACACCCGGCTGCACGTGGCCAGCACCACCGTGGACCGGATGCTGGACTTCGCCTTCCACACCCCGGCAGACCCCCTGCGCAGCCGTGACTGCGTCGCCCAGCGGTGCGCCCTGATCGACCGGAACCGCGCCTTCCTGGCAAGCCTGAAATAATCACACCCGGAGAGCGGCCGGCCCCCTTTGTTGGCGGCCGGCCTGCCCGCTCCCACGGAAGAGGATGCTGCTATGATCGTCCATACCGATACATGCTTTACCCTGCACACCGCCCACACCAGCTACCAGATGGCCGTGGGCCCCGGCGGCGCGCTGCTGCACACCTACTCTGCACACCTACTACGGCCCCCGCCTGCCCGACCGCGCCCCCGACCTGACCGACGGCCGGCGCCCCCACGACGACCCCGGCTGCTGGACCGACCTGCTGCCCAAAGAGTGGTCGGCCCCCGGCGCAGCCGACCACCGCACGCCCCCCTGCATCCCCGCCTTTGCCGACGGCTCCGAGACCGCCGAGCTGACCTTTGTGCAGGCGGAGGCGGCCGCAGGCAAACCGGCCCTGCCGGGGCTGCCCGCCTTCCGGGACGGAGACAGGGCCGAGACCCTGACCCTCACCCTGCGGGACGTCTTTGGGCTGGAAGTGCAGCTGCGGTACACGGTCTACGAGGCCGAGGACCTGATCACCCGGACCGCGGTCTACACCAACACCTCTTCCCTCCCGCTGACGCTGCACAAGGCGGCCTCCCTCTGCCTGGACTTTGCCCCGGGCCCCATGGACCTGATCACCCTGAACGGCACCTGGGCGGCCGAGCGCACCCCCGAGCGCGCGCCCCTGCGCTGGGGCATCCAGAGCATCGGCAGCACCCGGGGCATCCCCGGCCATGCCCACAATCCCGCCGCCATCCTCTGCACCCCCGACTGCACCGAGACGGCAGGCTCCTGCTGGGGCTTTGCCCTGGTGTACAGCGGCAACTTCCTGATCGAGGCCCAGCGCGCCGACGCCGGCCAGCGGCTGGTGATGGGCATCCATCCCTACCACTTCCACTGGCAGCTGGAGCCCGGGGCCAGCTTTGCCGCCCCCGAGGCCGCCATGGTCTATTCGGACCAGGGCCTGGGCGAGATGAGCCGCCGCTTCCACAACGCCATCCGCACCCGTCTGCTGCCGCCCCGCTGGCAGGACATGAAAGCGCCGCGCCCGGTCCTGCTGAACAGCTGGGAGGCCTGCTACTTCGACTTTGACGAAGCAAAGCTGCTGGCCCTGGCCGGCGCGGCCCGGCAGGCGGACATCGACCTGTTCGTACTGGACGACGGCTGGTTCAAAGGGCGCAACGGCACCGCCTCCAGCCTGGGCGACTGGACCGCGGACCGGGCCAAGCTGCCCGACGGCCTGCCCGGCCTGTGCGCCAAACTCAACGCCATGGACCTGGGCCTGGGCCTTTGGGTCGAGCCGGAGGCGGTCAGCCCCGACAGCGATCTGTACCGCGCCCACCCGGACTGGGCCTTTGCGGTGCCGGGCCGCAACCTGTCAAGACGATAAGAAGGGATAAATAAGTGTCTATGAATACCATCGAACTCAAGCCCGCCTGCAAGGATTACCTCTGGGGCGGCGAAAAACTGCGGGACAACTACGGCATCGACAGCCCCCTCCACCCCCTGGCCGAAGCCTGGATGCTCTCCTGCCATCCGGACGGCCCCAGCATGGTGGCCAGCGGCCCCCACGCGGGCAAGACCTTCCCCGCCTACATCGAGGCAGTGGGCCGCAGCTGCCTGGGCGCCGACTGCGAAGCCTTCAGCGATTTTCCCATCCTGATCAAGCTGATCGACGCCAAGGGCGACCTGTCCATCCAGGTGCACCCCTCGGACGATTACGCCCTGGCCCACGAGCACCAGCTGGGCAAGACCGAAGCCTGGTACGTCATGGACTGCGACGAGGGGGCCACCCTCTACTACGGCTTCCGCCATCAGATCGGCAAGGAAGAGCTGGCCCGCCGCGCCCAGGACGGCACCCTGACCGATGTGCTGAACGCCGTCCCGGTGGAAAAAGGCGACCTCTTCTTCATCCCCTCGGGCACCATCCACGCCATCCGCAAGGGCATCCTGGTGGCCGAGATCCAGGAAAACTCCAACGTCACCTACCGCGTCTACGACTACGGCCGCACCGGCGCGGACGGCAAGCCCCGTCAGCTGCATCTGGACCAGGCCCTGGAAGTGAGCAACCTCACCCCGCCCCCCGCCTCCCCCGACTTTGGGGGCCATCTGGCCCAGTGCCGCTACTTCACCGTAGACAAGCAGACCGGCAGCTTCGAGGGGATGTGCGACGGCCGGTCCTTCACCTCCCTGCTGGTGGTGGAGGGCGAGGGCGCCTTCTGCGAAGGGGGCGAGACCATGCCCATCCGCAAGGGCCAGAGCCTGTTCATCCCCGCCGGCACGGGAGCTTACAGCGTCACGGGCAGCTCTCTCCAGTGCCTGGTGACCCGGGTATAAAAAAGGAGCACGGCCATGGCGTCCTATCGGTATGAGCGGGACATCCGCCCCGAAGATCTGATCCCCGACCAGCCGCCCCAGCTGACCCCCGCCCAGCGCCGGGCCAACTGGTGGCACTACCACTGGTACTATGTGGCCCTGCTGCTGTGCGCGGCCCTGGCGGCCGGCGCCTACCTGTGGCATCTGGCTGCCGGCGTGGAGCCGGACTACACCGTCACCGTCGTCAGCCGCCTTTCGCCCGAGGAGGCTTTGCTGGACGCGGTGGAAGAAAAACTGACCGCCCTGGCCGCCGACGAGCCCAACGCCGGGCTGGTGGTGCTGGCCGACTGCGGCGAGGCGGACAACATCCACCCCGTCGACAAGGAGCCGGCGGGCCGGCGGCTTGCCCTGCTGGCGCTGGAAACCGTCTACGGCCAGCCGGTGGCGGGCCGCTCGCCCCAGCTGCTGGAGGCCCGTCGGGGCCCCGGCCCGGGGCAGGTCCTGCTCCGCTTTGCCCACCACGCCGGCGGGATGCAGGTGCGGGGCGGCGGCGTGCAGCTGGCGGGGGCGGACGGCGTCTTTCGGGACGCCCAGGCCGCCCCGGCCGGCCCCGACCGGATCCTGGCCTGCTGCGGTGCCCTCCGGGACCCCTGCGCCGTGCGCTACGCCTGGTACAACTACGGCCCCGCTGGCCTGTACGGCGGCACGGGCCTGCCCGCAGCGCCCTTTGGGCCCCGCACGCTCAACGATTGACCCCGGGACGCACCTGAAGTCGCCCCCGGCCGGGAGGTATTGCCATGAAGAACCGACACCTGAACGATTCCCCTTTCTTCCGCTACATGAGCTTTGCCGGAGACGTGTTCCTGCTGCATTTATGCTGGCTGCTGGGCTGTGTCCTTGTGGTCACGGCCGGGGCGTCCACGACGGCGGCGTTCTCCGTGGCAGGCAAAATGGCCGCCAAGCAGGAATACCGTGTCTTTCACGATTACGGGCGGGCCTTCCGGCGGGACTTCGCCCAGGCCACCCGGGTGTGGGTGCTGTTCATCCTGCTGGGGCTTTTGATCCTGGCCGATTATTAGCTGGGCCTGGCCAACGGCGGCGCTTTGGGCGGCGTACTGATCGCGGTGGCCGCGGCGGCAGCCCTGCTGTGGCTGTGCGCGGTGGGCGGCAGCTTTGCCCTGTTGGGCCGCTTTGTGTACGCCCGCAGCCGCGACCTGCTCAAGGACAGCCTGCGCATCAGCTTGGCCCGGCCCAAGGCCGCCCTGATCTGGGGGCGGGCATGGCGCTGCTGCCCCTGCTGTACGGCCCCGTGCCCAACCTGTTTTGGTATCTCTTCCCCCTGTGGCTGCTGATCGGCGGCGGCCTGACCATCACGGCGGCCGCCTTTGCCCTGCGGCCCGCCTTTGCCCAATTGGAACAACAGCATTGAACGCGGGAGGATCTTGATCTATGCAGCAAATCCACGCCATCAATTTCGCGCCCTTTGCCCCCCGGGGGGCCTTTGCCGGCCCCGAAGCCGCCGGCGAACTGTGCCGGATGCAGGAGCTGACCGGCGCCGACGCCGTGATCTTCTGCCCCGGGGCGGTCCAGACCGGCCCCTTTGTGGAGGAGATCGACTTCACCGGCCGGCACACCACCTCCGACGAGGAGCTGCTGGCCATGACGCAGCTTGCCCACGACCGGGGGATGCGCGTTTTCTGGAAGCCCGCCGTCAACTGCCTGGACGGCACATGGCGGGCGCGCATCAGCTTTTTTGACCACGACGTCCCCTGCGAGACCAAGTGGTCCGGCTGGTTCGCCTCTTACCAGGCGTTCCAGCTGCACTTTGCGGCCCTGGCCCAGCAGGCCGGCGCCGACATGCTGAACCTCGGGTGCGAGATGACCCAGGCGGAGCGCCGGGAGGCCGAGTGGCGGCGGCTGATCGCCGCGGTCCGCAGCGTATACGCCGGAGCCGTCTCCTACAACTGCGACAAGTACGGCGAGGAGCACGTCTCCTGGTGGGACGCGCTGGACGTGATCGCCTCCAGCGGCTACTACCCCATCGGCCAGATCGACCAGAACCTGGACCGGATCGAGCCGGTGGTCCAGCATTTCCAGAAGCCTTTCTTCTTTGCCGAGGCCGGCTGCATGCAGATCGCGGGCTCTGCGGCCGTCCCCAACAACTGGGAGCTGCAGGGCGCGCCGGACCCGGAAGAACAGGCCCGCTGGTACAACGCCCTTTTGACGGCCTGCCAGGCCAGACCCTGGTTTGGCGGCACCGCCTTTTGGGACTGGCCGCTGCCGGCCCATGCGGCAGCAGACCGGTACGCCTTTATCCAGGGGCCTGCGCTGGATCGGATCCGCGCATTCTATTGTGCAGGGAAAGGAAGGTAACGTGAAACCGCGGCCGACCTGCGCAGCGCCCCCCGCGCCGGCCGGGGACCATGCCCCCCTCCAGACACGCGCTCCCCGCCGGGCGCCCTCAAACCGGAACGGCCGTCCGCCGCACCTTGCAGTGCAGCGGGCGGCCGTTCTTCAGCGTGTCGAAAAACGACACGCTCCAGGGGGAACCCATTTCTGCCCGCAT
>HHCFJ05603__coassemble_413_pt1 | contig 32237 bp, 32 predicted proteins | sample HHCFJ05603__metabat2_low_PE_003 | metagenome-assembled genome bin HHCFJ05603 | reverse complement strand
CTTTGGCAGAAATGATATTTCTTATTTCATTGTTCGCTTGACGGGATGCAGGTCAAAGACCGGATGGCCCGGCCCACCGCCTTTTCATTCATATAGGCGTTGGCCGTGTCGATCAGGCGGTAGCCGCACTGCAGGGCGCTGCGCACCGAGGCTTCGGCCTCGTTGGGGCTCAGGAGAAAGGTGCCGATGCCCGCCATGGGCATCTGGACGCCGTTGTTCAGGGTCGTGTATTCCATAAGACAAAACCTCCTTGTTCAGTTTTTGTTTACGCCAAAGACGCCGGACATCTCCACCCGGTCCAGGGCCTGGTCCAGAGCGGCCACCTCCGCGGGGGTGAGGGCGACGCCGGCGGCCCCGGCGTTCTCGGCCATGCGGGCCTCCTTGCGGGTGCCGGGGATGGGGACGATCCAGGGCTTTTTGCACAGCATCCAGGCCAGAGAGATCTGGGCCGGGGTGGCCTGCTTTTCCTGCGCCATCCGGCGCAGCAGGTCCAGCAGGGGCTGGTTCTGGTCGATGGCGCCGGGGGCGAACTGGGGCATCCCCGCTCGGTAGTCGGTCTTGGGGTCGAAGCGGCTGTCCTTGCCGTAGCTGCCGGTCAGAAAGCCGTTGGCCATGGGGCTGAAGGCCACCAGCCCCACCCCCAGCTCTTCCAGCGTGGGGAACAGGGCCTCGTACTGCCGGGCCATCATGGAATAGCGGTTCTGCACCGCGGTGACGGGGCAGACGGCGTTGGCCCGGCGCAGATAGTCCTCGTTGGCCTCCGAGATGCCCCAGTGGGTGATCTTGCCCTCCCGGATCAGGTCGGCCATCACGCCGGCCACCGTCTCGGGCTCCACCTGGGGGTCGATGCGGTGCTGGAAGTACAGGTCGATGTGGTCGGTCCGCAGCCGCCGCAGCGAGCCTTCCACCGACCGGCGGATGGTCTCGGGGCGGGAGTCGGGGATCAGGGGCAGGGGCACCTTGCCGCTGTCGAAATCGAACCGCAGCCCGAACTTGGTGGCGATGACCACCTTGTCCCGCACCGGGGCCAGGGCCTCGCCCACCAGCACCTCGTTGATGTGGGGGGCCTCGGGGGTGCCGTAGACCTCGGCGGTGTCAAAGAAGGTGTAGCCCATTTCCGCGGCCCGGCGCAGCAGCCGCACCGCCTCGCCGGATTCAGTGGGCGCGCCGTAAGCGTGGGAAAAGCCCATGCACCCCAGCCCTACCGCCGAGACCTGCAGGTCTTTGCCCAATGTCCTTGTCTGCATCTTGCTTGCCTCGCTTTCTTTTTTCTGATCCTATTATAACCTGTCAGGTGCAAACCGGAAGTCTCGATTGGTTATGCAGTTGCAACCCGTGGGTTATGGCCCGGCTTACCGGCCCTGCTGCCGCTGGTGGGCGAACAGCCACCCCATCACGTCCGGGTCGTGGGCAAAGGCCTGGCCCCCGGCGTGCTGGTCGGAAAAGCCGTGGCTGGAAAAGAACGTCTGTCCCCGCACGTCCAGCACCAGGAGCCGGCCGATCTCCTCTTCGGTCAGGCCCTGCCCGGCGTAAAGGTCGTGGAGGGCCGCATAGGTCTCTTCCAGGGACGCGGGGCCGTAGTAGCTGTCCCGGTCCCCAATGGCCAGGTAGAGCGGGGTGCGGGCGGCAGCCAGGGTCTCCAGGTCGCCGTCCCACTGGGTGCTGGTCAGCAGGCAGGCGGCGTACAGGTCAGGCCGCATCCCCATCACCAGCGAGGCGGTCTCGCCGCCCCCGGACATCCCGTGCAGGTAGACCCGGCCGGGGTCGATGTTGTAGTGCTCCAGGAAGTATTCGGTCAGGGCGATGGCCTGCCGGGCCGAGGTCTCGCCCCAGTCGTTCAGCTGGGGGGACAGGACGATCATCCGGTCGTTGTAGCGGAGCGCTTCGACCCCGAAGTCCTCCGCCATATTGGCCCCCACCCCCTGGAAGTACAGCCCTTCCCACCCGGGCAGGGTAATGAACAGGGCATAGGGCGCAGAGCCGTCGTAGCTGGCAGGGATGTAGCTGCTGTAATGGATGTCCCCCTGGTCCGGGGTGTGCAGGACGTTGTCGTTGAGAAAGCCCCGCCGGGTCTCGGCGCCGGGGGTGATGTCGGGGGGCACGGCGGCCTCCGGGGCCGGCGTGCTGGATGCCGGGGCGCTGGAAACGGCCGAAGAGACGGGTTCCGCCTCTGCCTGAGGCTGGCGGGGCGCGGCGGCCGCACAGCCGCCCTGCCCCAGGGTCAGGGCCGCCGCAGCCAGAAGGGCGGCGCCCCTTTGGAACAACGAATCGATCATACGAACTGCCTCCTGAAAAGGGGACCGGCCCCCGCCCCGTCCCGGCGGGACAGGACAGAGGCCGGCCTGATAAGAAATGGAAGAGGTATTGGCAAGGGATCACAGGTCCAGCCCGTCCAGCCAGGTCTGGACGTCGCTCTCGCTGACGCTGGAGCGGAAACGCTGGCCCTCCATCCAGTCGCCGGTGCCGGCCAGCTCGGCCAGCAGCTGGCCGCTCTCACCGATGCCCGAGCTGGCCGAAGTGCAGAAGGGGATCACCGTCTTGCCGGTGAAATCGTTGGCCCGGACGAAGCTCTCCACCGGCCAGGCCGCTTCGAACCACCAGATGGGGTAGCCGATGAACACGGTGTCGTAGCTGTCCCAGTTGTCGGGTGTGGCGTCGGCCAGAGGGACGGGCTGCAGGGTGCCCGCCTCTTTCTGCGCGTGCTCCACCGAGACGCGGCTCTCGGGGTTGTTCCAGTTCAGGTCCTCGCTGGTGTAGGAGTCGGCGGGGACGATCTCGAACACATCGGCGCCGATGGCCCCGGCGATGTAGCCGGCGGCCTCCCCGGTGTTGCCGGTGGCCGAGAAATAGACCACCAGGGCGTTGTCCAGGTCCACGCCCTCCAGGCTGGAGGGGGCGCTGCACCCGGCCAGGCCCAGCGCCAGGGCCAGGCTCATCAAAAGGGCTGTCAGTCGTTTCATACAAAAGCTCCTTTCTGCTTATTCATAGCACTCACAGAAGATCTTGTAGATCTCCTCGTGGGTCATTTTTTTGTAGCTGCCCTGGGAGATGCCGCAGCTGTCGGCGATGGGGCGCAGCTGATCCTTGCCGGCTCCCAGCTCCTTGAGGGTGGTGGGCAAGCCAATCTCCCGGATAAAGGCCGCCAGTGCGTCGATGCCGGCCAGGGCCAGCTCCGCATCGGTTTTGCCCTCCCGCGGGATGCCCCAGACGTTCTGGGCAAACTTGACAAATTTGGGCAGCCCGTCTTGGAAGATATGACGGTAATAGACCGGGTGCAGCACCGCCAGGCCGCAGCCATGGTTGCAGTTGGTGTAGGCGCCCAGCTGGTGCTTCATGTTGTGGCACTCAAAGTCGCACTGTTTGCCCATCTTGATCAGGCGGTTTTCGGCCATGGTGGCGTCCCGCATCAGGTTGGAGCGGGCGGTGTAGTCCTGGGGGTCCCGGATGGCGGCGCGCAGGTTGCGGATGACGCTGCGCATCAGGGCCTCCATGATGTCGTCCGAGACGTTGTCCTCGTCCGGGGCGCTGAAATAGGTCTCCATAATGTGGCTGAGGATGTCGAAGCTGCCCGACACCATCTGCTTTTGGGGCACGCTGTAGGTGTAGGCGGGGTCCATCAGGGCGAACCGGACGTTGAGGGCGGGGTAATCCCGACCGGTCTTGATCTTCTTGGCCTCGTTGGTGATGACCGCGCCGCCGTTGCACTCGCTGCCGGTGCCCGCCACCGTGACGATCACCCCCAGGGGCAGGGGTTCAAAGTCGATGACGCCGGGCCGTGCCCAGAAATCATCCCAGATATCCCCGTCGTAGCGGGCGGCCAGGCTGACCGCCTTGCAGCAGTCCATGACGCTGCCGCCGCCCACCGCCAGGATCATGTCGGCGCCGCACTCACGGGCCAGGCGGGCCCCCTCCTGCACTTTGGCGTAGGTGGAGTTGGCCATGATGCCCGAAAACTCCACCACCTGCTTGCCGGCCTTATAGAAGATGTCCATGATCTCGTCGTAGACGCCGTTGCGCTTGATGGACCCTCCGCCGTAGGCCAGCAGGATGGTGTCGGCCTGCCGGGTCAGGCAGGCCAGGTATTCCTTGACGCAGCCCTGCCCGAAGTAGACTTTGGTGCTGTTCTGAAAAATAAAATTGTTCATACAAAACGCTTCCTTTCCGATCGTGACCTTGCTCCTTGCGGCGGCCGCTACTGACCTTAGTATAAAAAAATCGAGGCTTCGGCAGAAGTCTCGATTGGTTATGCAGTATATACCCCTGGCTTATCAGTCCGGTGCAGACCTCCCGGTCAGGCCGTGGGGACCGGGGCTTCGCACCCCTGCCGCCGGCAAAAGAGCCGCAGCGTCAGCACCTTGCCGCCTTTTCTGCGCAACCAAACGCAACACATTTTGCCTGCCGCGGTTGGTGGAACTTTTGGTCCATCGAGAGTATAATCGAACCAGGAGATGTGAAAGGTATGAAAATGCAGAAAAATAAAATCGCCCAAAATCTGATGGTCCTGCGGCAGCTGCATCAACTGTCCCAGGAAGAGGTGGCCGGGCGGATCGGCGTTTCCCGGCAGGCTGTCGCAAAGTGGGAGACCGGCCAGTCGGTACCGGACATTCTGAATTGCGACGCGCTGGCGAAACTGTACGATGTGGAGCTGGATGATCTGCTCCATTACGACCAGGAGCAGACCGGTAAAAGCATACCGCCCAGGGGCAAGCACCTGTTCGGGACCGTTCGCGTGGGGGAACGGGGGCAGATGGTCTTGCCCAAGCAGGCCAGAGAGGTGTTCGGGATCAAGCCGGGGGACAGGCTGGTGGTTTTGGGGGACGAAAACCCGGAACATCCGGGGATCGCGCTCATGAAGGAAGAGTTCTTCCTGGGGATCGTCCGGCTGTTCCAAACTGCTTTGGATACGACGGTTACACCCGACGAAACGGAGGGAGAAGAATGAAAACGGTGCTGGACGTCCGGGACATCGGGAAGCGCTATCCCGGCTTCGCCCTGGAGCATGTCAGTTTTGCCCTTGCGCCCCATCGCATCATGGGGCTGATCGGCAAAAACGGGGCGGGGAAAAGTACAACGTTCAAAGCGATCCTGAACATGGTCAAGCCGGACAGCGGGAGCATCACCCTGTTCCAGAAGGATTTCAGCCGGCACGAAAAAGAGTGCAAGGAGCGGATCGGCGTCGTGTTTGGCGGGGTCGACTTTTATCCGCTGAAGAAACTCTCTGCCATTACGGCCGTTACCCGGACGTTTTACGCGGACTGGGATCAGGAACGGTATCAAAAGTACATCCGGCGCTTTGCCCTGGATGAGAGGAAAAAGTACAAAGAACTCTCCAGCGGGATGAAGGTAAAATACCTGCTTGCGCTGGCGCTGTCGCACCACGCCGAGCTGCTGATTTTGGATGAGCCGACGTCCGGCCTGGACCCGGTATCCCGCGAGGAACTGCTTCAAATCTTCCGGCAAATTGTGAAAAGCGAAACGTGCTCCATCCTGTTTTCTACCCACATCACTTCGGATCTGGACAAATGTGCCGACGATATTACGTATATTCAGAATGGGCGGGTACTGCAGAGCGCGGATAAAGAGACTTTTTTGCAGTCCTTTGCGCATTTGAAAACGCCGCAGGATGCCGGGCCCCTCACATTGGAAGAGATCATGCTGCGCACAGAAAGGAGCGAGTGGGATGATGACGCTGCTTTATAAGGAACTGCGGCTTGCCGCCCATCCGGCCTCGCTGGTTTTTGCCTGCCTGGGCTGTCTGGTCCTGGTGCCGGCCTACCCGTACAGCGTGATCTTCCTGTTTGGATGCCTGGCGCCGTACATCACATTTTTACATGCGCGCGAAACGAACGATGCCTGGTATACAGCGGTTCTGCCGGTGACAAAGAGGGAGAGCGTGCTGGGGAAATGCCTGCTGGTCCTTGTCTTTCAGGTGTTTCAGCTGGTTTTTTCGGTCCCCTTTGCGCTTTTGCGCCATGCTTTGCACATCGCCAATAACCCGGTGGGTTTGGACGCCACCGCGGCGTGGTATGGGATGGGATTTTTCGTATATGGTGTGTTCGACCTGGTCTTTCTCACGGCATTTTATAAAAACGGCTACAAGGTCGGGCAAGCGTTCCTCCTTGCAGCCATTCCCATGGCCCTTCTTATGACAGCGACGGAAGCCGCCGCCCATCTTCCCGCGCTGGCCTGGATGGATAGCTGCCAGCCGGAACACCTGCGGATACAGCTGCCGGTCCTCGCAGCCGGGATCGCCTGCTATGGCGTCTTGCTTTTGCTGGCATACCGGATCTCGGCAAAACGCTTCGAGCGGGTGGACCTGTAAGGGCCATGCGCCGGTATCGGCTCCCGGAGCGTTTTAACAGAATAACAGGCGTTTAACAGCAGCACCCCCAGGCAGGAGGCCCAAGAGGCTTCCTGCCTCAGCGTGTCGCAAAAGCGCCACGCTCCAGGGGAAACCCATTTCTGCCCGCATACGCGGGACAGAAATTCTTTCCCCCTGGTATCCCCCTGGGGACAAAATTTAGCGCCGAACCGTGCACTCGCCCTAACGGGCTCGCACACTCTCAGCGCAAAATTTCCCTGTATGTGTCCCGACCGTACGCGCATGTCGTCCGGTCGGGACTTTTTTGACAATCTGAGGCAGAAGGCCCAAGAGGCTTCCTGCCTTTTTTGGCGTCTGCCGGGTTTTGATGGTGACGCAAAATAACGAATTTCAACTTATTTTAACGATTTTAAACTTATTTTGCGGAAAAGATGATTTCATTCGCAAATTGCCTTATGATTAATTCTGGTTCTTGTATGGGGATCGGAAATTCATGGAGGAGGAATTGGTATCAACTTGAAATCGGAATGTGAAATTTATGAAATGCTGCGACCGTTTCGTTTGAAATGGAAGAACATTGGCGTTTCGGACCTGGTTTGTGCGGTCATGCTGGTGGAAGAAAAGCCGGGACGTATCCATGCCCTCCACAAAGAGGTCTACATGGTGATCGCAGCGGAGCGCTGCTGCACCTGGAGAGCGATCGAAACCAGCGTCCGCAGAGTGCTGGAAGAGGCGTGGAGTCACAACCGCCGCCATATGGAGACCCTGGTCGGGTACCCGCTGGACAGCTGCCCCACCGCCGCGGAGTTTATTTATATCTGTGCGAATTATGTCCCCAAAAGAGGTGCTGAGGACATCAAATAAGGTGTAAACCGTGATCCATACAAGAACTAAAAACCGTTGTATGCAATAAGCTGCAACGGTTTTGATGTTCTGTGCCGGCGCGGCGTCCGGCTGCGGAAGCGGCCGCAAAAACAAAACGCCCCGGCTCTCGCGCAGAGGGCCGGGGACGTTGGGATGGGGCTTTTGCTGCCGGCGGCGCCCCAGCCGCTTCAAAGCGGTCTGCCTGGGCGCTCGGGGGATGTACAGGCGCTGCCGGCGGCCGATTCGCCGCCGTGGACGAACCCTTTCGGGGGGAGGTTCATGCCCGCACAGTCCCCCCTCAGTCCCACCAGAAGTACCAGACGGTGGACTGCCGCAGCCCGTCGGCCAGCGCGCCCACGGTGGCATCCTCCGCCCCCTGGTCGATCACATCGGGGCAGAAGCCGTACTGCTCCGCTGCCAGCTCCATGGCCTTTTCCTGGGGAATGGGAGACGGCAGATCAAATTCCAGCTCGTCGTGGGTCATGGCCGCAGGCACCGCGCCGTACTGCTCGAACCAATATTTCGCCGCGGCCATCAGCTGGGGCGTGTCGGGGCACTCGTTCCAGTTGCCGAAGGGCAGGTATGCAAAGACTTCCCAAGGGTTCCTGACCGGGATCTTCGCCAGAATGAGCGGATGGGTCATCTCGGTGCCGTCGTCCCAGTAGCTGGCGAAGCGGCCGTTGTCGCAGCCGCCCGCCATCCTGCCCAGGACTTCCTCGTCCCAGTCCATATCGTCGTCCGCGGCCTCTTCTTTGCGCTGCCCGGTCATTTCGTTCAGGACGGCTTTGCCGTCCCGGAGGGGGGAGGCAAGCATCTTTTTCCGGTATGCCGCCACCTTGTCCGGGTCAAAGGCGTGCTCTTCCGCGCCGTCGCTGTCCGGGTCGGCGTTCAGGATCAAACATTCCCACAGGGTCTCGTCGTCCGCCCGGACGAGCACCGGCACAAAGCCCTCATGGGCGGCATCCCGTCTGGCGTAGCTGTAGGCCGCCGTAATGGGGTCGTCGTCCTTCATGGAGGGGAAATAGGTGCACGCGCAGTCCAGATAGTCCATCAGGGCGCAGGCCAGTTCGGAGGGTTCCAGGGTGTCCTCGTCGAAGTCCTGTCCCTGCCAGTTGACAAAGCGCCGGTCGATGAGGTGGGCCATGGCCTGGTAGTAGTCCTCGTCAAAGGGGACGAACAGATAGGCCTCGTCCTGGATCTCGTCGGAATCGTTGCGCTCGGGGCCGATGATGCCGATGGCGTAGTTGTCGATGTCGCTGGGGAAGTAAGGGCTGTCCGGCTCTCCGTAGTAATAGGAGGCAAAGGCCGCCCCTTTCCTGTTGAACAGCGCCCCAAAGAGCTGCCCCTTCAGCTGGTCCCGGATCAGGCCGCGCAGGTCGGCGCGGCTCAGATCCTCCATAAACGGCTGCAGCTGCTCCCAGTACCGCTCCATAAATTCCGTGCTCATCAGATCGCGCTCCAGGCACCAGCGCAGGTAAATGGCCAGATGGTTATAGGCGTTGATCTCCTCCACCGGCAGATGTTTCTCCCGGATGGTTTCCAGATGCCAGGCGGCGTCGTCCATTTCCCCCACAAAATCCTCCTCGCCGCCCAGAGTGCCCCGGGTGATGGCGTCCTGCCGGGCGGGGTCCACCACAAAGCTGATGCCCGCCATTTTGTCCAGCAGGGCGTCCGCATCGTGTTCCAGCTTATAGTCCAGCTCGTCCCGGTAGAGGGGGATCACCTGGTAGAAGTTGACTTCCTCGCCGCCGGGCAGGGTGCAGACCTCGCTGCCGTCCTCCGTGCCCTGCGGGCTGGTGAGGATGGCGGCGCAGAGCTCCGTGCCCGCTGCAAAGGGCGACTGCTTGTCCATGGTGTGGCCCCAGCCCAGCCAGGTGTCGCTGGCAATGGGCAGCCGGGCCAGCGCTTTCAGCAGGCCGACGGGCCAGTACCACCGTTCCTCCTTCAGGGATTCCGGATCCAGTTTCCAGTCCGGCGGCAGGGCGATGGCCAGCTCCGCCCGCTCCAGTTTGTACTCCGCCAGTTCCTCCGGGACGTTCATCCGGTGGGCGCCCATGCCCATGGTGACCAGAGTGCAGTAGCGCCGTTTTTCCGAAGGGGGCACCAGGCAGATGTCCACATGGATGTCGGGGGACTCCAGCTCGTGGAATACCGTCTCAAACTTGCCGAAGGCGTTTTGGATGTGCTGCTCCACCGCAGACATCTCCTCCTCGGTGTAGACCTCCGGTTCGCGGCTGCCCGCCGAGGACCAGACGGCATCCTCCCTGGTCCCGTCCGGATTCAGGAAGATCTGAACATACCGGTCCTCCCCCGGCTGCTGGTAGATAAGACCCATGCGGCGGGTCTGGTTCACCAGCACCCCCCTCAGGACGCCCTCCGGTTCCCCTTCGGGGGTGTAGGTGAGCCATTCTCCGCTGGCCAGCCGGCCTTTCAGCTGCCGCAGCCAGTCGGTTCCCATCTTGGAGAGCCCGGCCTCGTTCATGCAGAAGGTGAGCTCCACCGGATGCCCCTTCACCGGGTAGAGCAATCTGCAGAAGGGGCTGTTCTTCTCATAGTCATACCGCTCCGGGTGGAACAGCTCGTAAAATTCGGCCAGCCCCGCTTCGTCCACCCGAAGGCAGGCCAGGGCGCGCTGCTTTTCGTCCACATCCTGGCCCAGCCCCTGCTGGAGGGCTTGGTCGGAGTCGGGATCGATCCAATGGTATTCCATCTGTTCCAGGGAGGCCCCGGCTTCGATTTCTTTTTGCAGGGTCAGGAACTCGTAGTCCCCCGGTTCCAGCTGCAAGCCCTGCCTGACGGCGTCCAGCGCGCCGGCCTTGTCCCCAAAATGCGCCCGAAGCTTGCCCACCTCCAGCCAGATCCAGGGGTAGTCCGGTTCTTCCCGGGCGCCCTTTTCCGCGTATTCCAGCGCTTCTTCCAGCTTGCCGCAGTACATGAGGGCCACCGAATAGCGGTAGTACCAGGTGGCGCAGCCTGCGGCATATTTCTCCGAGTCCTTCATCCACTCTGCGGCGCGGCTGTAGTGGACATAGTCATCCAGATTGTTGCAGGCGAAGGCGTACCAGAGGGCGATCTGCAGATCCTGGCGGGCCTGCTTTTCGGTGAACCGTCCTTCTTCTACGCCGCTTTTGATGAAATCCTCCAGCCAGCGGAGCATTTTCCCGAAGTAGCCGGAAACGCCGTCGTCGAAGGAAGCCAGCGTTTCGATGTCCTCTGCCGAGAGCAGGGAGCCGGTGTCCGCGATGGCCATGTAGGCTTTGGCCAGTTCGCTGTCCATCTCGGGGGTGCGCTCCTCGGCGGGGATAGCCTCCAGCGCATCGATCACCTTTTGGAACTCGTCCTGTTCAAACCACAGCTGGCATTGTTTCAATACTTCCATATCGGAGCCTCCTTTCAGGCAAAAGAAAAAGCCCCGCGCCTGCTGTCACCTGGACAGGAGGGCGCAAGGCATGAAAAGGCCGCACAAAACCAGACCGCGCCCCAAATGCGGGCGCCGGCATCCAGAGAAGGGGCTGGCAGCGGGGGAGGGGATGCAGCCCACGGCTGCGGGAGAAAAGGCTTCATAGAGGACCTCGTTTCGTTGCGATGAGGGCGCAGTGGTTGGTTACGATGATTATAGCACAAAATCAGGGAAAAGGGGAGAGAGAAGTGTGCGGTCCGGCAGCAAAAAAAACACGGGCGGCTGCAGGGCCTTGACAAGGCGCTCCGGGGCTGGTACTCTGAGAAAAAGCGCAATGCGCGCAAAGGGAAAAGGAGAACGAGCCATGCCGGCAGAACAGGAAGAGCCAAAAAAAGTATCCATCGAAGAGATCGCCAGGGCGCTGGGAGTCTCCAAGACCACCGTGTCCCGGGCGCTGTCCGGCAAAGGCCGGATCAGCCAGGCGACCCGGGTACGGGTGCGGGACTATCTGGCCAGCGCCGGAGCAGCTCCGGCCGTGCGCACCGCGCCGCAGGTCCGGACGACCCACAACCTGACCATGGTGATCCCCAGCCATTTTGTACACCTGGACCTGCCTTTTCTGCGCAAAAGCATGGGCGGCATCTGCACGACGGCGGCGCAGCGGGGGTACGACCTGCTGCTTTGCTACGCCGAGGGCGCGGACACCCGCCAGCTGGAGCGCCAACTCTCCCACCACAAGATGGACGGGGTGATCCTGTCCCGTACCCTTCAGGACGACCCCTGCATCGAGCTGCTGCGGCAGTTTCGGGTGCCTTTTGTCGCCATCGGCCGCACGGAGGACCCGTCCATCCCGCAGGTGGACAACGACCAGGTCAGCGCCAGCCAGGAGATGACCCGGCTGCTGCTTCAGCTGGGCCTGCGCCGGATCGCCCTGCTTGCCGGCAGCCCGCTGTATTACGTCAATCGGGACCGGGCCAAAGGATACATGGACGCTATGGCCCAGTGGGGCATCCAGCCCGACCCGGGGCTGATCCACACCGGCATTGAGACCGACGTCCAGCGGATCGACGCGCTGGAGGCCGTCCTGGAGCGCCGCCCCGACTGCATCCTCTGCGGGGACGACCGGCTGGCTTTCGATGTATCGCTGGAGCTGCAGGCCCGTCAGATCCGGGTGCCGGACCAGATGCGGGTGGCCAGCCTCTACGACAGCGAGCTGACCGCCGGGCTCAACCCCGGCATTTCGGCCGTACAGTTTGACGCGGAGGCTCTGGGGGGCGCCGCCTGCCGGATGCTGCTGGACCTGATGGCCGGCAAGGAATCCAGCCGTCAGGTGGTGATGGGCCATCAGGTCATCCTGCGGGACTCCACCAAAATGACGCCCGGCCGCTGAAACCCGCGTTCGGCCCTCGCGCCCTCATCCATCGGACGGAGCCCCCACCACAAAAAATACAACATCCGGGCCCCTTGCGAGCGTCAAACGCTCCCAGGAGGCCCGGATGGTTTTGTTTTGCGGTTTTTCGCCCGGCGGGGTCACCCGTCAAACATGGTTTGAGCGATGTGGGCCAGCAGGCGGGCCGAGCCCTCGACGCCGAAGCGGCTGCTGTCCAGCATCAGGTCGTGATCGGTAAAGACGTCCTTCACCTCGGGGCAGTAGCGCCGGTGGTAGAGCTCCCGGGCGCGGTCCACCTCCCGGATCATCCGGCGGGCGGTGGCCTCGTCCATGCCCAGCTTTTGGGTGCAGTTCTGCAGCCGCCGGCTGTAGGGTGCGTAGACATACACCCCCAGGCGGTTGGGCAGGTCGGCCAGGATGCTGCCCCCGCAGCGGCCCACCACGATGCAGGAACTTCGGGCCGCCAGGTCCCGGATGATGTTTTTCTGGACCAGGAAGATCTCGTCCCGGATGCTGGGCACGCTCATGCCCAGCGGGTAGAGCCGGCGGAAATACACGGACTGGGACGTTTCTTCGGTGTCGCTGATCACCGACACCGGCAGGCCCATGCGGCGGGCGGTCTCCTCCACGATGTCCCGGTCGTAAAAGTCGATGTCCAGCTGCCGGGCCAGGGCCTGGGCGATGGAGCGGCCCATGCTGCCGAACTGGCGCGAGATGGTGATGACATACTGCTTCATGGCGTATCCTCCTCCGGTTCAGACGGCCGCGGGCTGTGCCTGGAGCTTGTGCTTCTGCACAGCGCGCACCAGGCAGGACAGCGCGAAATTGATGACAAAATAGACCGCGCAGGCAAACCCGAACAACACAAACACGTCCGACACGTTGGTGGTGCCCAGGCCGTTGTACTGGCCCGCCGCGCTCATGATCTGCTTGACGCGGGCCATCAGCTCGATGACGGCCACGTTGGCCAGGTAGGAAGAATCCTTGATGGTGGTGATGACCTGGCTGAGCAGGGTGGGGATGATGCTGCGGTAGGCCTGGGGCAGCACGATGTACAGCATGATCTGCACCGTGCCGAAGCCCTGGGCGTGGCCGGCTTCAAACTGGCCCTGGGGCACCGCGTTCAGGCCGCCCCGGACGATCTCGGCGATGACCGAGGAGGTGAACAGGATCAGCGCCACCGCCGCCTTGAACATCAGCTTGACCTCCACCGACGAAAGCCCGAACATCCGGCGGGAGAGCAGCTCCGGCACCGGGAAAAAGACCAGGCAGATGAAGATCCACAGCAGCAGGGGGGTGTTGCGGAACAGCTCGATGTACCCCACCGCCAGCCACTTGCAGACCCGGGCCGGGCCCCGGGTGCAGTAATTGCGGGCCAGGGCCAGCACCGACCCCAGCAGCAGCCCCAGAGCCACCGCCGCCACCGAGATCACCAGGGTGAAGGCGACCCCCTTGAGCAGGTAGGTCACCACCGCCGGGTTTTGCAGGATGGACAGGCTTGCCTTCCATGTATCCATGTTGTCGTTCTCCTTTCCTGTGCGCCGTCACTTGATCCGGGCGGCGGTGGTGCGGGCGTCCCGCTTTTTGAGGGCGGTCTCCCAGACGCTGGCCAGGGTGGACAGGGGGAAGCACACCACAAAGAACAGCAGCCCGCTGACGATGTAAGCCGGCGCATAGGCGCCCCCGGTGTTGACGCCGGTGACAAAGTTGTAGGTCACCGAGATCAGGTCTGCGCCGCCCACGATGTACAGGCAGGAGGTGTTCTTGATCAGGTTCACCACTTGGTTGACCATGGGCGGCAGGATGATCTTGACGCTCTGGGGCAGGATGACGTAATACATCCGGCCCAGATAGCCAAAGCCCTGCGCCTGCGCCGCCTCCGACTGCCCCCTGGGGATGGCCTGGATGCCGGCGCGGATCACCTCGGACAGATAGGCCCCGTGGTAGACCCCCAAGGCGATCATGCCGGTGGGCAGGATGCCGAGGCTGTTGCCCGAAAAGGCCAGCAGGTAATACAAAAAGCACATCTGCAGCAGCAGGGGCGTGTTCTGGACAAACTCGACGTAGACCCTGGCCAGGGCGGTCAACGGCTTTTTGCCGCTGGTGGAAAGCAGGCCGAAGCACATCCCCAGCGCCAGCGCCAGCACCAGCCCCACCGCGGCCAGCTGGACCGTGTTGCCCAGCCCGTGCAGGAACGTGGCCCGGTAGGCCCACACCATGGCCCATGCCTGGGGCGAAAACAATCCTCCCATACACATCCTCCTTATGGTTCCGTTTTTACTAAAGGACAGGGGCGCGGCCCCTCTGCACGGCTCCTGCCCTTTGATAAAAAGCCGGACGCCTTATGCCGGCGCCCGGCGGAGCAAAGCGTTTACAGGCCGTATTCGGCGATCAGGCCGTCGATGGTGCCGTCGGACAGCCAGGTGGTCACCAGCTCCTCGCAGACTTCGGACAGGCCCGAGCCCTTGGTGGTGGCGATGCCGTACTCCTGGGGTGCGAACGCATCCTGGATGTAGGAGCGGCCCTCGGTCTTGTAGATGGCCAGGATGGAGCGGTCCACGCAGAAGGCGTCCACTTCGCCGGCGCTCAGGGCGGTGGAAATGGTGGGGTAGTCGTCGTACTGGTGGAAGCTGACCCCCTCGGTCCAGGTGGTGGCGTCGAAGGTGTCGGGGTCAAAGTTGTCGCCGCTCACCAGGCCCTGTTCCACCATGGCCCGCACCAGTTCCCGGGCCGAGGTGGAGCCGGAAGAGACGCCCACCGTCCGGCCGATCAGATCGGCCAGGCCGGTGATGCCGCTGGAATCCTCCACCAGCACGGTGACAGCATCGGTGTAGTAAGGCGTGGTGAAGTCCCAGGTCTCTTTCCGCTCGTCGGTGATGGTAAAGGTGGCCAGGACGCAGTCAATGTCGCCCGAGTCCAGCAGTTCGCCGCGGGTGGCCGCCGTGACGGTGGTGAACTCCACGTCCACGCCCAGGTGCTCTGCGATCAGGTTGGCCAGGTCGATCTCCATGCCGCTGTATTCGCTGGTCAGCGGGTCCTGGTAACCGAAGCCGGGCACCGCGTTCTTGACGCCCACCCGCAGCACGCCGCGGTCCACGATCTCCTGCACGTCCTCAGGCCAGGCGGCGTCGGACGCCGCGGCGGAACTGCCGGATGGGCCGGACGCCGGGGACGAGGCCGCCGGAGAAGCGGCGGTGGAGCTGCCGGATGTGCCGCAGGCGGTGAGCATCGCCAGGGACACCAGGCCTGCCAGCAGGGCTTTGCATTTCTTTTTCATAACAGAATTTCCTCCCTCTATGGTATCTATCTCAAAGCAGAGGCCCCGGGCGGGGCTTCGGCTCAAAGAGCGGTTCAGCGGATGATTTTGCCCAGGAATTGTTTGACCCGTTCGTTTTTGGGGTTGGTGAAGAAGTGCTCCGGCGGTCCCTCCTCGATGATCTGGCCGTCGGCCATAAAGACCACCCGGTCGGCCACCTGCCGGGCAAAGCCCATCTCGTGGGTCACCACCACCATGGTGATGCTCTTCTCCCGGCCCAGGCGGATCATAACGTCCAGCACTTCCTGGATGGTCTCGGGGTCCAGCGCCGACGTAGGCTCGTCGAACAGGATGATCCGGGTCTGGGCGCACAGGGCCCGGGCAATGGCGATCCGCTGCTGCTGGCCGCCGGACAGGGTAGTGGGGTAGGCGTTCGCCTTGTCCGCCAGGCCCACCACCTCCAGATAGTGGAAGGCGGTCTGCTCGGCCTCGGCCTTGCTCTTGTGGTGCAGCTTGATGGGCGCCAGCGTCAGATTCTTGAGCACCGTCATGTGGGGATAAAGGTTGAACTGCTGGAACACCATCGAAGTGGTCTCCCGCACCAGGCGGGTCCTGTTTTTGTGGGTCAGCTCCCGGCCGTCGATGTAGACGTGGCCGCTGGTGGGTTCCTCCAGAAAGTTCATGCAGCGCACCGTGGTGGACTTGCCCGAGCCTGACGGCCCGATGATGACCAGCTTTTCGCCTTCTTTTACCTCGAGGTTCACGTCCTTCAGCACATGAAGGTCGCCAAAATATTTATTTACATGGTCCAGTTTGATCATCGGATCTCCTCCTGTCGTCCGCATTGCAGGGCAAAATAAAAAGGCGTTCTGCCCCTTTGCGGTGGCAAAACGCCTTTGTTTTCAACCTGAACATGATTATACACATTTTCCTGCATTTGTCAAATGCTTTTTCGCCTGGCCCTGCTGGAAGATGGGGCAGAGGAGAGGTTTTCAGTCGGTTTTGGATGCCGGCAGCCGGCGGCTGCGTCCCTTTCTGCCGCCGGACCCGTGCCGGAATCTGGTGCTTCTTCCCAAAAATGGCAGGCGGCAGGGCGGCAAAACGCTGCATTCGGCCAAATTTTGGGAGCCGGAGCCTTTGAGGCTGCCGGGAAGCCTTGGCCCACCGGCTGCGGGACCGCCCTGCCGTCAGGGCAGCCCGGAAGAACCGCTCCGCGCGACAACCGGGAAGGTGCGCGGAGCGGCCAAAAACTTCTCCCAGGGCAGGAGTTTCCCATTTCTATCCACGCTCCCCGCGAGGGGAGCGACCTGTTATAGTTGGCGTAGTCGGTATAGACGGTGGTATTTCTATCCACGCTCCCCGCAAGGGGAGCGACAGCGCACGTTCCCCAGCTTGCCAATCTCACCATTATTTCTATCCACACTCCCCGCAAAGGGGAGCGACGACAAAATCCAACAAACATCAAAGATGGATTTTGCGCAAAAGTCCCAAATGAAAATCTTAAATACACAAAACAGAATGCAATTTTGTGTATCCAGCACAATTTTAACATAGACGGACGCGGTCTGCAAGGGGGCGTCCGGTGCGAATCTTCCGGGCAAATCATGTGCGCTGGAACTTCGCGCGGACAGTGTGCTGCGGCACACAACAGGACGTCGCTCTGAGGGCATGTGGTGTGCGGCTGATATGCCCGGCTTTGAGGTTTTTTAAAATTCATCCAGCTGTCTCAATAAGAATGCGGGTGAGAGAAAAACTGCATGAAAACATACGGCTTCTTCTCTTGCTGCGGAGAAAATGCCGGTGTTTTTTGAGATCGAGAAACAAACAAATATATCGCTGTGATAGACTTATCCGGGTGCCAGATGCAACAAAAAGGTATCCTCCATTCTGAAAATGGAGGATACCTTTTTGTTTTGGCTTGCATATCATTGGTACAGAAATTTTATCACAGTTCCGCCAAGTTTGCAAGTGGCAAAACAGAAATTCATAGCCGGTCTGTCAGGATCTCCATCATTTCGGCAGATTTTTCTTCCTGTGCGGGGTGAAGTTGCTGCAAAATAGCCTCATGGATACATAACTCCGCCGGATCAGCAGTCAGGGTGGAGGGTCAAACAAGGAGGCGTTTTTATGGCAAAACACGGCGAAAACATCCATAAACGGAAGGACGGACGCTGGGAGGGCCGCTATATCAAGGCCCGGACCGACGGACGAAAGGCTGTGTGGGGGTATATCTACGGTGCAACCTATGCAGAGGTCCGGCAGCGGCTGATCCAAAAGAAGGCGGAGTGTGGGTTTTACCAGCTTTCCGGGAACGAGATGACCTTTGAAGAACTGGCCGGGCAGTGGCTGGCCTCGGCTTCCCTCCGTTTGAAAGAATCGACCCTTGTGCACTATCACTATACCTTGCAGCGTTATCTTTTTCCTGTGTTTGGCGGGTGGCAAGTGAAAAATTTCAGTGAGCAGTTGTTGGAGCAGGGTATGCTCCAGGTCATTGCACCAGCGGACCACAGACATCGGCCTTTGGGGGCGTCGTCTGCCCGGGAGTGCCTGACCATGCTGCGCCGCATCTGCAAATATGCCGCCCATCTGCGCCTCATCCGCCCCATGGAAATCTGTGTCAGTTTGCCGCAGACCAAAAGCGCCAAAATCCAGCCTCTTTCCAAAGAAGAACAGGCCAGGATGGAGCTGTTCATCTGCAAAGCGCCTACGGCTCGAAAAGTTGGACTGATGCTGCAAATGCAGCTGGGCCTGCGCATTGGAGAGGTGTGCGGCCTGCAATGGGGTGACTTTGACCTGAAAGCCGGCACTTTGACGGTACAGCGTACTGTCAGCCGAATCTCCACCCGAGACGGTCATACCAAAGTCGTCATCCAAAGCCCCAAAACAAGGAGTTCCCGTCGTGAGGTTCCCATTCCCCGCAATCTGATAAAGATGCTGCAAGGTTTAAGGGGCGATGCCGAACCGGAGGTCTGGTTCCTGTCCGGCAATGCAGAAAAGCCGGTGGAGCCCCGCTGTTACCGGAAAAGCATTCAAATTTACCTGCGCCAGGCCGCCGTCCGGAAGGTGCGGCCTCATACCCTTCGCCATACGTTTGCCACCACCTGCCTGCAGGCAGGATGCGACATCAAGACTTTGAGCGAGTTTCTTGGACATGCCAACCCCAACGTTACCCTGCAGCGGTATGTGCACTCCAACCTGCGGCAGATGCGGCTTGAAATCGACCGGATCTTTTCGCCGCTTTTCCGAGGGGATCCGGTGTCAAAGAGGTGTAGCGCGGCACGGTAAAATGCAGGCAGGAAGCGCGGATAGCGCCGCTGGTTCCTCCATTTTCAGAATGGATGATACCCCCTTGGTGCGGAAGGGGGTGAGGTGGATGGTGCTCCACCTGTTTGAACACAATGCAAGGGCGTATCAGGCTGCCGCAGCCATGCTGGATCAGTACGGCAAAGCGGCCGTGGTCCATCCCACCGGGACGGGCAAGAGCTACATAGCTTTCAAGCTGATCGAGGACCACCCCGATGCGGCTGTTCTTTGGCTGTCCCCCAGTGAGTATATCTTCCAGACCCAGATCGAAAACCTGCAAAAACAGGCGCCGGACTTTCCCTTGGGGAACGTCCATTTTGTCACCTACGCCAGGCTCCTGTTCTGCACCGAAGAACAGCTGGCAGAAATTGCTGCCCTGCATCCCGCCTACATTATTATGGACGAATTTCACCGGGCGGGCGCAGAGCGCTGGGGCGAGAGTGTACGGAAACTGCTGGAACTCTGCCCTGACGCCAAACTGCTGGGGCTGACCGCCACCAATGTTCGTTATCTGGATAACAACCGCGATATGGCCGAGGAACTGTTCGACGGCCGCATCGCGTCCGAAATGACCCTGGGCGAAGCCATCGTGCGGGGTATTTTGCCTACTCCAAAGTATGTCACCACGGTGTTCCGGTACCAGAACGAGCTGGCCAAATACCAGGCCCGGGTGGATAGTATGCGCAGCCCCGGGGTGCAGGATGCCAACCAGAAATACCTGGAAGCCCTGCGCCGGGCTCTGGAACAGGCCGACGGCCTCGACAGAGTTTTTGCACAGCATATCACACAAACGTGTGGAAAATATATCGTGTTCTGTTCCGGCAAAGAACACATGGACGAGATGGCGTCCCATGTGCCGGAGTGGTTCGCGGATGTAAATAAAAACATCAAGGTCTACAAGACCTATGCCAGCGACCCGGAGGCAAGCAAAGAATTTACGGCCTTCAAGGCAGACAATGGCGATCACCTGAAACTGCTGTTCTGCATTGATATGCTGAACGAGGGTGTCCATGTAGAGGGCATCTCGGGCGTGATCCTGTTCCGGCCCACCGTGTCGCCCATCGTTTATAAGCAGCAGATCGGCCGGGCCCTGACGGCGGGTACCACGGCAGCTCCCTTGATTTTGGATGTGGTGAACAATTTTGAAGGCCTGTCCAGCATTTCGGGGCTGCAAAAAGAAATGATTGCTGCCGTCCAGCGGCTCTATGCCAACGGGGAAGGAGATAAGATCGTCACCAAACGGTTTGAGGTGATTGAGCAGCTGCACGACTGCCGCATCCTCTTTGAGCGGCTGGAAAACAGCCTGTCCTCCACCTGGGACCACTACTTTGCAGCAGCCAGCCTTTATTACGCTGAGCATGGGGATTTGAAAGTCCCACTGCGGTACAAGACGCCGGGCGGCTTGAGCCTCGGCGACTGGGTCCAGACCCAGCGGCAGATCCGAAAAGGGAAACGAACCTTCGGGACCCTGACCCAACAGCAGATCGAGCGGCTGGACGGCATCGGGATGGTCTGGGAGAACCGCTCCGAAACGGCCTGGGCGAAGGGGCTGGAGGCAGCCCGGCGCTACCGGCAGCAGTACGGTGATTTACAGGTGCCGTCTGCTTACAAAGATGCGGACGGTTTTGCCCTGGGCAACTGGATAAAGAATACCCGGAGCCGCTTTGGCAGCGGCGGCCTGAAAGAAAGCCAGATCCGGGAATTGGACGCGCTGGGCATGGTATGGAACAGCATCGACGCCAAATGGGAGCGCTGCTATGCAGAGGCCGCGCTCTATTATGAGAAACATGGCAGTTTGAATTTGGCTCCTAAATACGTTTCGCCGTCCGGCATCCGGCTGGGGGCCTGGGTGGAAAATCAACGTGCTTACTATCTAAAAGGAGAACTTTCTGACGACAAAATCCGGCGTCTGGAGGCCATCGGAATGCTGTGGGAGGGCCGCAACGACCGCCAGTGGCTGAAGGCTTATGAAGCTGCGGCATGTTATTTCCAACAGTACGGAGATTTGAACGTCCCCTACCAGTATGTTTCTCCTGAGGGGATACGGTTGGGATATTGGGTCGTCCGGCAGCGCGCCGCTTATAAAGGGCAGTTTTCCATTGCGAAGAAAACCAACCGCAAACCTTTGAGTTATGAACGAAAACGTCTGTTGGATGCCATCGGGATGAACTGGCATGAAGCAGCAGAAAGGACCGAACAGCTCCATGCAGGATAAGATACTTGTGGATGTACATTGCCATGTCCTGCCTGAAATGGATGACGGAAGCGAAGCGGTAGATGTTTCCCTTGCGATCCTTCGGCAGGAGAAGGAACAGGGTGTGGGCGCGATCTGCGCCACCTCCCATTATTACGCCAGGCAAAACAGCATCCCGGACTTCTGCGCCCGGCGGAGCGAGGCGATGGAGCGTCTGACCGCTGCCATAGCGGAAAGCAAAGAACCTTTGCCGCAAATACTTCCGGCGGCGGAGGTGGCGTACTTTCCCCGCATGGAGGAGCAGGACCTGGCGCCCCTGTGCATCCGGGGCACCCGGACTCTCATGCTGGAGATGCCCTTTGCCGACTGGACCGACCTCCAGGTGGAGACGGTCAACTCTCTGGCACTGGATCATCATTACAACGTAGTGCTGGTTCACCCCGAACGATTTTGTTTCAGCGGCAGCAACCGCAGCCAGCTCAGGCGGCTGGCCCAGCTGCCCATCGGGCTGCAGGTCAACGCGGGCAGCCTGATCCGCTGGCAGACCCGGCGACTGGCCCTGGACCTGCTGCAGCTGGCCCAAATGCCGCTGCTGGGCAGCGACTGCCATAATTTGACGAGCCGCCCGCCCAACCTGAAAGGAGGCCGGGCGGTGATCCGGCGGAAGCTGGGCGAGGATTTTCTAAACCAGATGGACGAGAACGCCGTTCTGGCCGTCCAAAGATGGGAGTGGAGCAGATAAACCGTGAGACATCATCATCACCGCGCGGATTACCATCACAGCCGGGTCCACCGGCGGGATGCGGCGCGGGCGGCAGCCGCAGCCGCGCTGCTGGCGCTGATCCTGTTGGCCGCCCTGTTCGGGATCAGCCGGTGGGAACGCCAGGCCTATGCGCCGGACGGCGGGAGCACAGCCGCGGCCTCCCATGACCAGCCTGACATCACCTGGAGCGGCACAGTCTATACCCCCAAGCAGCAGGTGGAGGCCTACCTGCTCATGGGCATCGACGTCACCGGGCCGGTGACCAGCAGGCCGGGCAACTACAACGGCGGCCAGGCCGACGCCCAGTTTCTGCTGGTGCTGGACAACGAGGCCCAGACCTGGCAGATGCTGCGGCTCAACCGGGACAGCATGGTGGACGTGCCGGTCCTGGACCTGCGGGGGGACGTGATCGGCTATGAGCGCCAGCAGCTGGCCCTGGCCCACGCCTACGGCGACGGCACCAACAACAGCTGCCGGAACACCGTAGACGCCGTGTCCAGATTGCTGGGCGGCGTCCTCATCGACGGATACGCCGCTCTGAACATGGACGGCATCGCCCTCTTCAACGATGCCATCGGCGGGGTGACGGTGACCATCACATCCGACTTCACCGCCGTGGACCACACCCTGGTGGAGGGCGAGACCATCACCCTGAACGGCCAGCAGGCCTTTGAGTTCGTCCGCACCCGCAAGGATGTGGACGACCAGACCAACCTGGCCCGGATGGAGCGCCAGCGGATCTACCTGGAAGCCATGAAGCCCCAGCTGCTGGCCCTGAGCAACGAGGAAGTCGTTCGGGTCATGGATGCCATAAACGATTACCTGGTGACCAACATCGGCAGCCAGACCGTCCTGGACCTGGCGGAAAAGCTGCGGAACTATCAGGGCCTGCCGGAACTGACCATCGACGGGACCAACACCATCGAAGGCGAACACGTGGCCTATATCCTGGACGAGGACAGCCTGCAGCAGGTGATCCTGCAGCTGTTCTATCAAGAAAAAACAACCTGACAACCGGAGGGACAATGGAACGTCAAAACGAAACACAAACCAGGCCGGGGCAGATGCCCCTGGCCGCCCGCGAGCAGCAGGAAGATGAGATCGACCTGGTGGAACTGTTCTACCTGCTGTGGGGCCATGCGCTCCAGATCATCGCCTGCATCATCCTGGGCGGCGCGGCAGCCTTTGCCTATACCTATTTTCTGGTGACGCCGCTTTACCAAGCTACAGCGAAAATGTATGTGGCGTCGGCCACCTACAATTCCATCGTGGACATCTACGACATGCAGCTGGGCAGCCAGCTGGCGCTGGATTACCAGCAGCTGCTCCTCAGCCGTCCGCTGATGGAGGACGTGGTCGGAGCGCTAGAACTGGACGCAGAGCCGGAAGCGGTGGCGTCGCTGGTCAGCATCAACAACCCCACCGACACCCGCATCCTTGAGATTACGGTGACCTGCCCCGATCCGGTGCTGGCCGCGGATCTTGCCAACGAGATCGCCTATCAGGCGAGCGTCCACCTGCCGCGCATCATGGAGAGCCCGGCGCCCAACATTTACGAGGACGCCCTGGTCCCCGAGCAGATATCCAGCCCCAGTTATACCCGCAACACCCTGTTGGGCGCCATGCTGGCTGCGGCGGTCTGCTGCGGATTTTTGGTGGTGCGCTACCTGATGGATGACTCCTTCGTGACGCCGGAGGACATCAGCCGGTACTTTGGGGTCCAGCCTCTGGCGGTGATCCCGGAGGGCAGCTTCGGCGCAGGGCGCAGCCGTCACACCCAGGAAAAAGCCCGAAACCGTGCCAAGCCCGCCGATGCGGGCGCAAAGGCGTAAAAGGGGGGAGTGTACATGAATCATTTGACCATCCAGCATTTGCCCGAGCTGCCCTTTGAGATCGAAGAGGCGGTCAACCAGCTGCGGGTGAATCTGGGCTTCTGCGGGGATCAGATCAAAACCGTGATGATCACCAGCAGCGTGCCCAACGAAGGCAAGAGCTTTATCACCATGCAGCTGTGGCGGATGATGGCGGAAGTGGGCAGCCGGGTGCTTTTGATCGACTGCGACCTGCGCAAGTCGGAGATGCGCGCCAAATACGGCATCAGCAGCGACGAAAAGATCACCGGCATCGCCCATTATCTGGCCGGCAAGGTGGAGCTGCCGGACGCGATCTACTCCACCAACGTCCCCAACGGGTTCTTGATGCCGTTGGCGGCATCGGTGGCAAACCCCTCTATCCTGCTGGAAAATCCGCGCTTTGCGGAAATGATCGAGGTTTGCGCCGGACAGTTCGACTATGTGCTGATCGACACGCCGCCCCTGGAAAGCGTGGCAGACGCCCTGCGCATCGCGACCCACGCCGACGGCGTGGTGCTGGTGGTGCGCAGCGGCCGGACCTCCCGCAAGCTGGTGGCGGACGCAGCGGAGAAGCTGCGGCGGACCGGGGCGCCGATCCTGGGGGTGGTCCTCAGCCGGGCGGAAGTGGGCCGGAGAGGCAGCCGCTACTACAAACGCTATTACTACAATGGGTACTACAGCAAAGGGTACGGCCATAAACCCGGCAGGCCCCAAACTGCAGTCAATACGAACAATCAAATCGGGAGGTAATTGTCATGAAAAAGAAAATGATCAGCCTGGCCCTGGCCGCTGCCCTGCTGGCAGGGGCGACGATCCCTGCCGTGGCAGTGGGCAGCAGCGCCGGCGTCGCAGACGAGACTGCGCTGACCGGAGTACAGCCGTTTACGGCGAGCCCGTCCTTGGACCCGGAGGTCCAGTCGGATGACGAGGAGATCGAGGTGGTGACCGACAACGTGGTCACCGGCGGCTATATCCTGCGCAAGGGCACCGCGGAGCCGCGTCCCCTGGAGCAGATCGACTATCCCGTCATCAAGATCACCACCCTGAGCATGAGCGCTCAGGCCAATGCCAGCGTGGACGCAGCCAATCCCGGCGCATCCAGCGACCAGAAGGCCGGCATGATGACCGAGAGCGGCTTGACCTACGGCAAGAACGCTTCGGTCAACGAGACGGCAAACCGCTATTCCAGCGCCGGGAGCACCGGCGAGTTTGTGGACAACTACGAGCTGTCCTTCTTTGACAATCTGGTGTCCATGGCGGAGGGCAATCTGGAGAATTATTCGGCCATCCAGATCGCGGACATCTCCGCCAACAGCCAGGCGCGTGGATCGGACAAGAGTGTCCGCCTGACTTTCTCGGCCCCCGGCGTCAAGACCGGCAGCCGCGTCATGGTGGCCCGCATCCGGGACGGTTCGATGGAATTTGTCAACTCCAGCGCCGGCAATGGCACCATCTCCTTTGATGTGGACCCCGGCAACCTGGGCACGTTCGTGCTGCTGACCCGCAAGGAGTAAAGCTGCATGTTCTGCATCAAGCTGGCAGGCATCCCCATCGGGATCGACAACCGGTACGCCTATGTGAGGCGCTTGTGCGCCGGGTATGAGACGTCCGGGCGGCCCGCCTTCACCGTCCGCGCATCGGAGCGGGAGATCCGGGCCGAGCAGGGCGGGCAGGCAGGCCCTTCGCGGGGGTACTGCGAGAGCCTCTGCCTGTACCGGCAGATCTGCCGCCGGCTGCCGTTCTACGATGCGTTCCTGATGCACGCATCGGTGGTGGCGGTGGACGGCGCGGCTTACGCCTTTGCCGCCCCCAGCGGCACCGGCAAAACCACCCACACCCGGCTTTGGCTGCAGCAGTTCGGCAGCCGGGCCCAGGTGGTCAATGGGGACAAGCCGGTGTTCCGGTTCATGGGCGGCGCGCTGTATGCCTGCGGTACCCCGTGGCGGGGCAAGGAAGGGCTGGGCAGCAACATCATGCGGCCGGTGCGGGCGATCTGCTTTTTGGAGCAGAGCCCCACAAACAGCATCCGTCCGCTGGGCGGGGATGAAGTCTGCCGCCGCATTTTCCACCAGCTGCTGTTCCCCGCCAGCGAGCAGGAACTGGACCGGCTGTGGCCTTTGCTGGAGCGGCTGCTTGCAGGCACGGCGTTTTACCTGCTGCAATGCAACCGGGAGCCGGAGGCCGCGCAGCTGGCCTATGAAAGCATGAGGAGAAAGAAATGATAAAAGCGAAAAAGGGTTTCCTGCTGCGCAGGCTGGGTGCCGAATATATGGTGGTGGCCATTGGCGAAGCGAGCAGAAACTTCAACGGCATGATCCGCATGAACGAGACCGGCGCTTTTTACTGGAAGGAGCTGGAAAAAGGCGCCACCGAGGACGCTCTGGTCGAAAAGACGCAGGAGCGCTTCCCGGACGTGGATGCGGATACGGCACGCCGGGACGTACATGCGTTCCTGCAGTCCGTCTCGATCGCGCTGGACCATGACCCATCGGACGATTGAGCAGGAGCTGGCCCTGCACGGCCGCACGGTGGTCCAGACGGTGGGGGTCAGCATGGAGCCCCTGCTCCACGGGCGGAAGAGCAGCGTGGTGCTTGCAGCAAAGCAGGGGCCTTTGCAGGTGCGGGACGTGGTGCTGTACCGGCGCCCGGCCGGCGAGTATGTGCTGCACCGGGTGGTCAAGGTGCTGGACGGCGCGTACCTCATCCGGGGCGACAACTGCATCGGCTCCGAGACGGTGCCGGCGGCCTGGGTCATCGGTGTGATGACCGGCTACTTTGCCGACGAGGGGGACCGCTACGTCTCCTGCGACAGCCCGGAGTACCAAAACTACCTGCGCACGCTGGAGCTGCGCCGGTGGCTGCTCTGGCTGCGCGCCCTGCCGGGCCGGGTCTGGCGGCGCATCCGCCGGGCCAGACGGTGATAAAAAGCAAGCCCTGCGGGCGAACTTTTTATGATAATTTCAAACCCATAAGAAAGGAGAACGCAATATGATTTACGAAAAAGCAACGGCTGAAGTGATCCTGTTCGACAACAGCGACGTCATTCGGACGAGCGGCTGTGACAAAGGTAATAGCAATGGTATGTGTAACAATGCTACAGGTGACATAAACTGCAAGCATAAAGGTGAGAACGGGGTGAATGCTGCGCGCTCTACACGTGCGGCACGTGCAGGTCTTTAAGCTCTTCAATGAATTTATTCTATTGTAATTAAAGGCTTCTGGCAGGCGAGCATCGGTTGCTTGCCTGCCAATTTTAACATAGTAAGGAGACGGATTATGTTTTATAGACTTAAAACTAATTTTATTCTCCGGGGATGGGAAAAAATGTCTTGGGTCTTAGTGGAAAGACCTGAAAATCTAGTTACACAAATTTCTAAGGAGGAGTTTCAGACATTATTACTTTGTGATGGAGAAACAGAGTTATCAGAAGAAATCCTAAATGACTCTATGAAAGAAGTTTTAGAACAATATAAAAATAATGGTATTGTCACAGCTTCTACAGAACCTTGCCCACTGAGTGAAGATCAATATTATAGATACTTTAATAATCGGAATGTCAGTGCGGTACTCTGGTCTATTACAGGAAGGTGCAATTACAAATGTCGACACTGTTTTATGAATGCGCCTGATGCAACGTTGGGAGAGCTTTCAACAGATGAAGCCATTAATATGATAGATCAAATGGCGGAATGTGGTGTCTTGCGTGTAGACATTACAGGCGGAGAGCCGTTTGTACGCAGAGATTTTTGGCAGCTAGTAGATCGTATAATCTGCCATAAAATAAACATCGGCATGGTTTATACCAATGGTTGGCTTTTGAATGATAAAGTATTGGATGAATTTGAGCGACGGAATTTACATCCTGAGTTTTCTATTAGCTTTGACGGCATTGGCTGGCATGATTGGATGCGAGGAGTTCCCGGTGCGGAAGAGGCTGCAATTCGAGCATTACAACTCTGCAATAAAAGAGGCTTTTCAACAAATGTGGAAATGTGCATTCATCGAGGCAATCAGAAAATACTGACGCAAACATTTAATTTATTAAATTCTTTGGGCGTGAGTAGAGTTAAAGCTGGAAATGTGGATATGACAGAGCTTTGGCATAAACATTGTGAGGGAAATTCGTGGACTGAAAAAGAGTATATCGATGCAATGATTAAATACATACCAGAGTATTATAAATCTGGCTGCCCGATTTCAAATTTGATTCTCACAAATGTGATTACATTACATAGTAATGGAACCTATGATATTATTGGCGAAGCATATGATGGAACAGAGAAATGTTTGAACTGTTATATGTGTGACTCTGCTCGTTGGTCTTGTTATATTACGCCAGAAGGACGGTTGTTACCGTGTATGCCTATGACGTCTACAGATGACCAAAATAAATTTCCCAGAATACAAGATATTGGGTTGAGATGTGGCCTAAGTAACAGTTTTTATATGAGGTTTGTAGATGGTCGAGTGAAAGATTTGCTGGAAGCAAATGCTGAATGCAACGCTTGCGCTTACCGGTATAAATGTGGTGGTGGTTGTCGCGCTAGTGCATTGTTATATGGAAGCCACGATTTAATGGGATGTGATCGCATAATGTGTACGCTCTGGAAAGAAGGCTATGTGGAGCGTATCCGAAAAACCGCAGACGATGCTATCGCCAAGTATGGCGTGCCATCCAAAAAGGGCGGCAGCAGCGAGGTGGACGCATGAAAGTGCCTTTGCTGGATTATCTCCAGTGGAAAATGGGGTGTGTGTACCTTTCGGACCTGCACTGGGTGAGCGGCGGGCAGAGGATGCGGCTGGCGCGGGAGATCGAACGGATCGAAGCGCCGGAGGCGTCCCTGCATGAGTGGAACGACGCGCTGGAATACCTGCTGGGGTGCAGGCCGGAACCCACGGCGGAAGCCGCGCGGGCCGCGCTGATCGCCGCGCTGCGGGGGCAGGATGAACAAAAGGGGGGAGACCATGGAGGGATACAGGCCGGAAACCGAACTGCTGCTGCAGCTGATGCGGGCGGCGCTGTGCCGGCCGGACAGCGCTCTTGACTGGTTGGATGGATGCAGCGCGCCGGCGCTGGCGGAGCAGATCGAGGAACAAAGTCTGGTCACCATGTTGTACCCCACCATCCGGGGGCAGGCCGGCGGGGCGTGGGAAGCGCTTGCCGCCAGGCTCAAGCCGGTCTATGACCGGGAGCTGCACCGGGGGCTGATGCAGGAATACGAGATCGGGGCCCTGCTGGACGATCTGGAACGGGACGGCATCGACTGCCTGCCCATGAAAGGCTGGGTCATGCGGCAGTATTACCCCGATCCGCTGATGCGCAGCATGGCTGACTTTGACGTCCTGCTCAAGGAGATGGACAGCCAGCGGATGCAGAAATGGATGGAGGCGCGCGGATACGAGCCGGACCATATCGAGCAGAGCGTGCACGACACCTACCGGAAGCCGCCTTACATGAACATCGAGCTGCACCGCCGCCTGATGGAGGAAGGCCGCCTGCGCCGGCAACACACCGCCTGGAGGGAAAACTGCCTGGCGTCGCTGTGGCAGCCGGGCTTCCGCCTGGAAGGGAAAGCGCACATTTACCGCCTGAGCGACGAGGATTTTCTGGTGCATCACCTGCTGCATTTCTATAAGCATTTTACCGGGTCGGGGGTGGGCTTGCGGCCGCTGGCGGACCTGTATCTCTTCTTGCAGAAGAAGGGACGGACGCTGGACCGCGCCTACCTGGAAAAGCAGCTGGAAGCGCTGCACATCCTTGCGTTTGCCCGGCGGATGGCGCGGCTGGCGCAGGCCTGCCTGGAAGGGCAGGAGCTGGACCAAAACGCGCGCCTGGTGGTGGAGTACCTGACCCATACCGGGATCTACGGGGACCGCGCCACGATGGAGACGGCCCGCCTGTTCCAAAGCGAGGGAAAAACCATCGGGCAAAGCAGGCGGAACGACTTTTTCAGCCGCTGCTTTGCGCCGCTGGAAACGATGAAAAATACCTATCCGCGCCTGCGCCGCGCGCCCTGGCTGCTGTCGTTTTACTGGGCGGTCCGGATAGGGCGGATCGTCTTTCGGGAGCCTTATAAGCTTGCCGCCGCGCGGACGTACCAGACCCAAAGCCGGTACGACCAGCTGCAGGAGATCTACCGCGCAGCGGGCATCCTGGGGGATGCAAGATGACGAATACCGGAAAAACAAAAGGCGCTCCGGCATCCGTCCACGTGCTCAGGTGGCTCTGGCAGGTAGCCGGCCTGCACAAAGCGGGTGTGGCGGTGCTGCTCGTCGTGCAGGTGACGTTTGGGGTGTGCGGCGTGGCGTCGGCCATGCTGTTCCGTGCCCTGATCGACGGCGCCGTGGGCGGACAGGCGGAGCGGTTCCTGTGGGCGGCGGCGTGTCTGGCGGGGCTGTACCTGGGGGAGAATCTCCTGGCTTCGGCCGAGCACTTTCTGTATGAGTGGACGCGGGCTTCGCTGGAAAACCGCCTGAAAGAACGGTTGTTTTCCTGCCTGCTGCACAAGGACTACGCATCGGTGACGGCCGTCCACACGGGGGAATGGATCTCCCGGCTGACGTCCGATACATCCGTGGTGGCCGGCGGAGCGATCGACATCCTCCCGGACCTGGGCGGGATGCTGGCCAGACTGGCAGGCGCCATGGCGGCTCTTTTCTTCCTGGAACCGGCGTTTTTTTACGTTCTGGTCCCGCTGGGCATTTTGATGCTGTTGCTGACGGCGTCACTGCGAAAGGTGCTCAAAAGGCTGCACAAAAAGATCCAGGAGGCAAACGGGGCTGTGCTGTCGTTCCTGCAGGAACGGCTGGAAAGTTTGATGATCCTGCGTGTGTTTTCGATGGAAAACCGCACCCTGCAGGAAGCCGCCCAGAAAATGAAGCAGCACAAAGCAGCCCGGATCAAGCGGAACCACCTGTCCAACCTGTGCAGCTTTGGCTTTGGCGTGACCGTCGATGCGGGATACCTGCTCAGCGCCGTTTACTGCGGTTACGGCATCCTGCAGGGGAACATCACTTACGGGACTTTCACAGCGGTGCTGCAGCTGGTGGGGCAGATCCAGTCGCCCTTTGCCGGCATCACCGGGGTGGTGCCGCAGTACTTTGCCATGATCGCCAGCGCCGAGCGTCTGATGGAAGCCGAGCAATACCCGGAGGACGGCAGGGGAGTAAGCCTGCCGGCCGACAAGATCAGACGCTTCTATGAGGAACAGTTCGAAAGCCTGGGATTGCAGAACGCGAGCTTTTCGTACCAGAATGCGGACCGGGACGGACCGGGCGCCCAAGAAACCCACGTGATCGACCATTTGGATCTGGAGATCCGGAAAGGCGAATACGTCGCCTTTACCGGCCGGTCGGGTTGCGGCAAAAGCACCCTGTTCAAACTGCTGATGTGCCTGTATCCGCTGGATGCAGGCAGGCGCTATCTCAGGGCGCGCAGAAACGGAAAAACGGAGGAATATCCTCTCACCGCCCTCTGGCGCGGCCTGTTTGCCTATGTGCCCCAGGGCAACCAGCTCATGAGCGGCACCATCCGGGAGGTCGTTGCCTTTGGCGACCCGTCCGCCATGACGCAGGATGACCGCTTGCTGCGAGCGTTGCAGGTTGCATGCGCGGATTCGTTTGTGCTGAAGGGAGAGCGCGGGCTGGACACCCAGCTGGGAGAGCGGGGAGCCGGTTTGTCCGAAGGACAGATGCAGCGGATCGCCATAGCCCGGGCGGTCTTTTCAGACCGGCCCATCCTGATTTTGGACGAGGCCACCAGCGCCCTGGATGAGGAGACCGAGCAGAGGGTATTGCAAAACCTGAAGGAAATGACAGATAAGACCGTTCTTCTGATCACCCACCGCCCGGCGGCGCTGCGGATCTGCGACCGGGAGATCACGATGACCGAAGAACAAGATGAGGGGGAAACAAAGTGAAACCGATGGAAGTGGAAATCGCGCCCCATGCGGGCGCAGGGAATCAGACGTCGGCGGATTACTATACGCCGAACCAAACTTCGACCCATAGCAAAGAGAGAACCTATAGGTTTGACCGGGATGCGCTTTTGAGAGAGAAAAAAGGCTACTGGATGGTACGCCGTGCGCAGGACATTTTCTTTTCGCTGCTGGCCCTGATCGTGCTGGCCATTCCCATGGCGATCGTGGCGCTGGTGATCTGGATCGACAGCCCCGGGGCAAGCCCCATCTTCTCCCAGGACCGGGTGGGGAGAGACGGGAAGATCTTCAAGTTTTACAAGTTCCGTTCCATGGTGCCCAACGCCGAGGCCAAGCTGCAGGAAGTGCTGGCCCAGAACGAGATGGACGGCCCGGTCTTTAAAATGAAAAACGACCCGCGGATCACCCGTGTAGGGCATTTCATCCGCCGGACAAGCATAGACGAACTGCCGCAGCTGGTCAACATCCTGAAGGGGGATATGAGCATTGTGGGACCTCGCCCGGCCCTGCCCCGTGAGGTGGAGCAATACACCGACTACGAGCGCCAGCGGCTGTATGTGACGCCGGGGCTGACCTGCTACTGGCAGGTGCAGCCCAACCGCAACGAGCTGACCTTTGATGAGTGGATGGAGCTGGACCTCCAGTACATACGGGACCGCAGCTTCTGGGTGGACTGGAAGCTGATCTTCCGGACGGTAGGGGTCGTGTTCCGGATGTACGGCGTATGACCGTGCCGCTGTTTACGCCGCTTTCAGAGAATCCTATAATTTGTGTAAACCTCCTGTGATCTGCTCCTATTCTACACCTTTCAAGGCTGGTGTCGGTCAGCATTTTGATCCACGCTCCCCGCGAGGGGAGCGACCCTGACCGTCAACCTCTGGTATTACACCACCAGCATTTCTATCCACGCTCCCCGCGAGGGGAGCGACCGCAAAGAGAGAAACGCCCTGTATCT
>HHCFJ05603__coassemble_411_pt1 | contig 32487 bp, 36 predicted proteins | sample HHCFJ05603__metabat2_low_PE_003 | metagenome-assembled genome bin HHCFJ05603 | reverse complement strand
CCGGGCTACCGGTGTATAGTTGCGCCCTTTATCCTAAAGGGTCTGGAACGTTCCGAGCTTCTTGCAAATCGTGAATCATTTTTGCCAGGGCCAGTACGACCTCCTGCTGACAGAACGAGAGTTTCAACAGCTCCATCACCTGGTCATCGGTCAGCTCCCCCGGGCAGATCAGGAAACTTTCCAGCATCCCGCCGCGGGTGCAGAGACGATGGGTGCGGGCCTTGCGGGTTAGTTCCGGTATCCGGTGCTCCAACATTTTCTCTTGGTGCTGGTAGTAGCGGAGCTTTTGTTCGGCCTTTTCCTTTTGTCTCTGAAGATAGTCAAAGTCTGTTTTGTGCTTGGTCATGGCATTCCTCCTTCAGTTTTTATATTGGAAGTTTGCTCAAGGTTGGGCCCAATGATGGAAAGCCTGGCAGATTATGATTGAATTGTTTCTTGCTTCAGGAAAGTCATCATTCGGTCAAATGCATCTTTTGCAACCCCATCGGTTCTTTCCCCTGAGACAAAACAATGCGGCATCGGTATACTGCGTTCTGCCAACGGGTCGATTAGAATATGTTTTACACCGGCTTCTTTAAGCGTATCATGGAGTTTGCGCATGTCGGCATAATACTCGCCCCCGAGCAGAACGCAGGGGATATAGTCTTCTGTTACCGACATGATATTGTTGTATTTTTTGATTTCTTCTTTGCTCAGGAAGATGGAGCCCTTTACATAGTTTCCGACCAACAACTTCGTGCCCAGCGAGAATCGCTCGTAGTCCAACGGCGCATCATCGATAACCAGCGCTTTCACCTGTTCCGGTTCCAAAGCAGGATTAATCCCAAGCAAGGCGGCATATTCCGGGTTTGTCAGGACGCTCCCCAGCTGGCTTGTAATAATCGCCCCTGCGGAAGACCCCATAATCACCACACGATCCATATCCAGATGGTATTCTTCGGCGTGATCCATTAGAAAACGGAAGGCCTCATTTGCTTGTAGAACCGGTGTCGGAAAGTGGTACTCTGGAACCAGAGCGTAGTCGATATTTACAAGGTTAAACCCTTCCGCGCAAATATCGTCCAGCAGCGCAGTGGCATCTCCCTCAGCCAGGGGGTCCCCGTCACACTTGCTGCCGCCAAAAAATCCTCCGCCGTGAAAGTAAATAAAGGTCGGACGATCGGTCTCAAGATTTTCATCGGGGTAGGTAATATCCAAAAAACTATTCGGATACTCCTCGGCGTAACGGATTTCGGTAATAATAAACTGTCCGTTGTCTTTTGTTGCCTGGACCGGATCCCGCAGGGGCTCATAGAGGTTCTTTGTATTCACAATTCCTTGTGACAGATTTTGAATTTCTCCTACAATGATTTGTGTATCCGTCATCAGACGGAAGAACAAGCCGGCCGTTAAAACCACCACAACGCAAACAGCCATCCCAATAGCTTTTACTACTCTGTGTTTTTTTCTGGGTTTCATTATGCTCATTGATTTTTCTCCACGTCCTGCCAATTGATGTTATGCAGGATCTCCGCATCCTCTCCTGCAAAAGCCTTCGCTGCTTCCGTATCCCCCATGAGCTGGTAAAGCATCCACGCTGTCATGTACCCATCGCTGCGCGCAAAGATCTCCCCGTGTTCTGCACCCACGGCCCTTGCAAGGACTTTGAAGCAGTGATCCGAAAGCAGCTGGTAGCTTTCCTGCATGGCGGCCAGCGGCGAAACTCCCCCGAATTCTTTCTCATAATCGTCTACTCCTCTATCATCGGATGTTCCGGTTCCCGCCACCATAAAATAGGGAATCTTGACTTTCGTCAAATCGTAGTGCCATCCTAAATTTTCGGAAAGGAAGGGATAGGCGGCGCTCCCCGTAAAAATTGCCTTGTAGGCAGACCCGTTTTCGTATTCTGTTGCGGCCGCCAATGCACCCGCGCCTCCCTGGGAGAAGCCCACAAGACCGATCTTGTTCGTGTCAAGTTTCCCATAGAGTATGTGATCCTCCGGCAGATGCAGCAGATAGTCCAATGTAAGAGAAGTTGTCTCTCCAGTCCCCGTTTGAGGATCTTCGTTTCCTACCACCACAAATCCCCATGAGGCAAGGCGCTGAAACCATGCCTCATACTTAGCAGCCGGCGTACCGCTGGCATTGACCACAAGAATCACGGGATATTGTTTCTCCGTTTTCTCAAGTTCCGCAGGATACCAAAAGCGATACTTTTGAATCGCTTTGTTCTCTGACGGGAAGTCGGCACTGGCTACCTCATAAGAGCCAAGCTGGGAATACTTTTGCTCCAGCGGAGCCGCAGAAACAAAAGATGCATAGTAATCAGGCGCCAGCACAGCGTTTTTTGATGCGATCCCTTTGATACTGAGACCTGTGAGCATTGCGATGATTGCGAATGAAATAATTCCAAATAGTTTCATGGTTCAATCTGCTCCTTCTTGACAATTAGGTGAAACAACCGTATCATAAAAGACAAGTTAAAACAAGTGTTTCAGCAAAAATGAAACAAAGCGAAGAGGTTTGTATCATCTCATGAACCGAAACAACGAACAAAAGAACACCTATGTAAAAAAGCAGATCACCCTTGCTCTGCTGGAGCTTTTGAAGGAAAAACCACTGGTTGATATTTCAATCAGCGAACTGACACAGAAGGCCCAGATTGGACGCGTTTCTTTTTATCGCAACTATCAAACCAAGGAAGATATTCTCAGAGAAGAATCCGACCGACTGCTCAAAGAATGGGGGAAACTTTATGAGGAAAATCCCGCATCTTCACCGGGTACTCTGTTTCCCTCCCTCTTTGATTTCTATCGGGAACACAAAGAATTTTATACCATTCTATACCAGGCCGGGATGACCTCAATCCTGCAGGAAACCATCCTGAACACCACGCAAATTACTTCCGAAATGTCCAATCTGGAAGCTTACATGAAGTCCTTTTGGGCATATGGAATCTATGGCTGGATGATTGAATGGATCAAACGAGGCATGCCGGAATCCGGCGATGAACTGACTCGATTATTCATCCTTGCAGAGCACTCACCAGGAACGCATCAAGACCAATAACAGCGGCAGGGCCTCCAACTGGATGTCCCTGCCGCTGTTTCATTTGTCATTTATGTTTTTGACCTGTTCCACCGCTTCCTGCTGCACCAGCAGCCCTGCCGAAAAGCCAACCTTGAAGTGGCACTCATTCTCCTCGCTCTGAGCGATGGAAGCCTGATCCTGGAGTTCTTCCACCAGGTCGTAATCTTCTTTGCTCAGCTTTTCAGCCAGCCGGTCCATAATCTTCTCACAAGCTTTCAGTGCATTCCGGTATTTTTCAGACTTCGGTACAACCGTTTCGCTGGGATAAAAGTCGCCGCTATAGATTGCTTCCAGAATCATTGTCCTGCCCTCCTCACACACAGATCATCTCAGCCTGGATGATCTCCTCAGCCCGGCTGCGGATGGAGTTCATGCCCTGCACCCAGCGTACCGGGTCGCGGGCTTTCATCTCCTCGGTGATGCCCTCGGCCCGGGCCATCTGCTGGACAATCAGGCGGCACCGTTCGGCGGCCTGCTCATCTAGGTCGGCCAGGATGGGGTACAGCTTGCCAGACAGAAGCAGCGCTTGATAAAGGACCGGCCTGTAAGTTTTCAGGTATTCTCTATGTAATCGGCCCCAGCGGCCGATGGGGCGCCTATCTTCCGGCAGCCTCAGCGCCGGAAGATAATAATGGTCCGTCAGGACATAATCCAGACCATTTCTGTTGTCATGGATTCTCGGTTCGAGCTTCATGCTGAAATCGCCTCCTGTTGTGCTTTCTTTTTGTGGTAGTCCTCCCTGCGCTTGGCAAGGTGGGCTTCGTATCGTTTGATGGCCTCCGGGTCCCCAGCCTCTGCGGCTGCTTTCATCTTCTGGTAGCTTTTCACAGCCGCCTCACTCTGGTACTTTCGCTGTTCTGCCAGCTGCCGGGCGGCTTCGGGGTCTGTCCTGTCCCGCTCCACCAGGGCATCGTGTTCGGCCTTGCGTTTGGCTGTCCTAGTGCGTTCATATTCAGCCTTGCGCTCTGCCATCATGGCGGCATATTCCGGGTCTGCTGCCATCCGGGCTTCTTCACGCTCCTTTTTCCGCTGCCGCGCCTCGGCCTCCCTGGCCTTTAGAGCGGCCCACTTGGCAGCGGCTTCCGGGTCGGTTTTTGCTTTTTCTTTCAGCTCTGCCCGTGTCAGCTTGGCCCGCTGGGCAGACCGCTCTGACCGCTTGCGTTCTTTCTCCAGAAGCCTTTCCTGTTTGAGCCGTTCCTTTTCATCCAGCTGTTGGAGATATTCCGGGTCGGCTGCTCTGGCTTGCTGTACCTGCTGGCGGTATCTGTGGTTGCGCTCCCGCTGTTTGCGGAGATGTTCCTCGTACTTGGCCACCGCTTCAGGGTTCCCTGCTTTTGCTGCCTCCCGTAAGGCTTTCAGCTTCTGCTGCTGGCGTTCACTGGCCCGTTTGCCCTTTTCCTGCTTCTTGCGAAGCTGCTCTGCATCGATGGCGGCAATCCGTTCTTCCTCCGAGATTGTTTCGCAGGGCGGATAGTAGCTGCCGATGAAGTTGAAGTAAATGTCAATGTTTTGTTTGCGGTAGATGGTGCGGCCCCCGGTGGCTTCATGTACCTCGACCCGGTCAATGAAGGAATAGAGCATGGCGTCCGTCAGCTCGTGACAGTCGCGGTACTTTTTGACCAGAGCCAGAAACCGCTCGGTGTCCGCCTTCTTGATTACCTCCTGCTGAATCTGGGTTTCCAGTTCCTGCATCCGGCGTTCCAGAAGGATTTGTTCTTCATCGTACTGCTGGATCATACGTTGGGCCTGCCGCTCCGGCAGTACACCCTTCATGGAACTCTCGTACAGATTCTGAATCATGGTATCCAGTTCAGCCATTCGCTTTTGAGCTTCTTTCAATTCCTGCTGGCCGGTATCCTCGCTTTTGGCTTTGTTTTCATCCCAGACGCTCTTGAGATCGGCCACAAATTCCGCTTCATTTTCCAGGGCATACCGGCTGACAGCCTGAATTGCTTTCAGGATCACCGTTTCCAGAACCGAAGCTCGGACAAAGTGGGAAGTACATTGGTTGGTGGTACTGCGGTAGTTCCCGCACTGGAAGGCGTGGGACGAATCGTAGTGTTTTCCATCCTGGCCTCCGTCTGAGCCGCAGAAACCCATTCTTGCCCCGCAGTCTGCACAGTAGATCAAGCCAGACAGGCGGTGGGTGTAGGTTCCGTTGGCTGCTTTGGGCCGCTTCCGCAGCCGCAGCTTGTGGGCAATGTCCCAGGTGTCCTGATCCACAATGGCCTCATGGGTATTGGGGAAGATCATCAACTCATCGGCAGTGGCGGCCCGGCGCTGCTTGGTCTTGAAGTTCTCACAGATGGACTTGCCCAGCACTGTATGCCCCAGGTATTCCTGCCGGTCCAGGATGTAGCCCACGGTGGTGGCCGTCCAACGGTACGGGTCTGCCATCTCGTTGTGTCTGCAATTCTCGGGGAAGTATTTGGCGGCATAGGCGGATGGGATCAGCACCTTTTCCGCCGACAGCTGCTCGGCAATGGCTGTCACTCCTATCCCCTGGCAGGCCAGGCGGTAAATCTTTCGGACGACCTCGGCCGCCGGTTCATCCACCAGGAGCTGCTGCTTGTCCTCTTTGGTCCGCTTGTAGCCGTAGGGGATGGAGCCGCTGCATCGCATTCCCTTCTTCATCCGGGCCTTGAACACTGCCTTGATCTTGTTGCTGGTGTCCTTGGCGTACCACTCGTTCATGATGTTCAGGAACGGGGTGAAGTCGTTGTCGGAGGGCTTCGCGCTGTCCACGCTGTTGTTGATGGCGATGAAGCGGACACCCTTCTTGGGGAAAACGACCTCGGTATAGTAGCCGACTTGCAGGTAGTTCCGTCCGAACCGGCTCAGGTCTTTGACAATCAGGGTAGCCACATGGCCCGCCTCAATCTCGCTCAGAAGGGCGTTGAAGCCGGGGCGGTTGAAGTTGGTGCCGGTATAGCCATCGTCCCAAAAGTGCCGGATGTTCCGCAGTCCATGCTGCCGGGCGTACTCCTCCAGGTACATCTTCTGGTTCTGGATGCTGTTGGATTCACCCACCTGCTCGTCATCCCGGGATAGTCTTTCATATAGAGCGGTAATCTTGATATCTTCGCTTCTGGCCACGGTTTTCACCTCCTTTCCTTGTTGGCTTTTCTTTGTGTGACGTTCCTTTTCTCTATCCCACTCAAGTATAGCCCTTCGGGTCTGTGAGGACATAGGAGCTGTGCATTTGCAGGAGATTGGGCTTGATCCAGAAGCGGGTCTTACCGCTGCCGGAACCGCCTACAATGAGGACATTTTTGTTCCGGGCTGTTTTGGGGTCTTTGGGTCGGCTGGACATGGTGAGGCGTTCGGTCTGGGTCAGGATGATGTTATCCTCAAACTTGGGAGCCACATACGGCTCGATGTCTTTGGCATTGCCCCAACGGGCCGAGCCGTACTCGCTGCCGTGGCGGTACTTCTTGGCGTTTTTGCCTTTGAGATACACCGCCAGCCGCAGTCCCGCGCCGCAGCACAGGCCCACCAACAGGTCCAGTGGGTGAAAGCTGGGCAGGATACGTCCCAATGCGCCCGGCAAAACTCCCATCAGAGACATCATCTTTTCGGAAAAGTCCGCCCCGACGGCCAGCCGCCAGGCATAGCCCAGATTGGTGGCGTAAAGGCCCATCAGGACATAGGGCAGGTTCAGGAGCACAAGGCGTTTGGTGTTTCGGTTCATCGGCCGGCACGCTCCTGTTTCTTTTCCCGCATCTTGCCGGGCACCAGCTCTGCGGCCAGGGCCTTGAACTGCTGCAAACGCTCCAGAACACTGGGGCGTTTTTCTTTCTGGACCAGCTTGGCAGAGTAGTCCTTGAAGGCGGCGGTCAGGGTATCGGCATCCCGCGCCTTGAAGAAAACCAGGTACCGGGGCGGGTCCTCGTGGTTTTTGGTGATGGCGTAGTCCACACCGTACTTGTCCAAAATCCGCTTGAAGTCCCGGATGCCGGTTTTCTCGATCTCAATGTTGGTGGCCCCCTGATCCTGCCGCAGAAGCTGCTTGACGCTTTGCTTGCCCACCGGTTTACCGTGCGTCTTGCCCGCCCGCCATTGCAAGAACTTACGAGCCGCCGCCAGGATCGTCCGGCCCGTCAGCTTGGTGGTGCTGATGGCGAAGTTGATCGTTCTGTTCTCCACATCTTCCTGCATGGGTTTCACCGTCCTTTCCAGCCTGCATCAGGGCCACGATGAAAAAGCCGAACCAGGTACCCGCCGCAAAAAATACCGCGCTCGTCCACATGGTCAGTCCAGCCGGATGGCGATAAAGCTTTCGCCGCCCTGCATCAGGATGACGCTGTGTTCCTCCAGGAACTCGGCCAGTTGATACAGGTCCGCTACCTGAAGGGACACGGTGTTGCCAATGTGGTCGATGCGGAAAAAGACCATGGGGCCAACGAGGTAGGATTCCTCCCCGATATCCATGATCTGCTCCGGGCAGTAACTCATGAGGATGGGCAGACCGGGGATGCCGTACAGCAAATCGGCCTCGTCGAAACAAGGGAGGTAGTCAGAAGCGTCCTCCAGTCGGATGACCGAGAGAGGCATCTCGGGGCCAGCCGTTGCCAGATAGAGGGGGCGCTCCGACACGGGCGGGCTGCTGTCTGCCAGCAGCCTGTTCAGGATGGTCTCGATGGCGCAGACCTTCTCATAGGTCTGCTGTGCGATAGTGGGTTTCTTGTTTGTCATAGGCGATTCCTCCAAATTTGTTCTTTGTGTTTTGTGATTTATGCCAGAGGGTCAGCGTTCCTGACTGCGCTGGCGCTTTTTCTGCCACTGCTCCAGCAGCTTGATGATGGTGTCCTGCATCTGTTTGGGCGTGTAAGACCTTGGAAAATATTTCCGCAGCACCTCGTTTTTGATGGTAACGCGGTCCATCTCGCCCTTCTTTTCTTCCCCCATGATGTCGAAGATGGCATCGTAGGTGCATTTGCCCTCCTGGCTCAGCTTTTTGATACGTTGGGCCTGGGAGAGGGAGGGCGCGTTTTGGGTATCCTGCATGGCCTCCAAAAAATCCCGCTGTTCAGCAGCCGTCAAATAGGACAGCTCCACAGCGGGATTGAAGGAGATTTTCTTTTGGTCCACCAGGTCCAGCAGTTCCGGGATGAGGTTGGTGAGGCGGATGAAACGCTGGACTTGTCTACCACTTTCATCACTACTTTTTCCCACCAAATCAGCTGCTTCCAACTTCCCGACAACTTGTCGGGAAGTTAAATCTGACCTGGCACCTTGCTTTTTTATGGCTTCCAGCTTCATTTTGTAGGCGAAAGCCCGTTCGCTGGGCAGGATATGCTCCCGCTGCAAATTGCTGTCCACCATCTTGATTACAGCTTCCTCATCACTCATGTTCCGTACAATGACCGGCAGAGTGGTCAGCCCGGCCAGCTGGGCCGCGTGCTGCCGCCGGTGCCCTGATATGATCTCGTAACCTCCTTCCTCTCGGGGCCGGGCGATGAGCGGGGCCAGCACGCCAAACTGGGCCACACTCTCCACCGTCCGCTGCATGGCCTCATCGTCCAGCACCTTGAAGGGATGGTTTTTGAAGGGGTGCAGGTCCGTGATGGGGATTTGCTGGATCTGCTCGCGGTTGGGTTCCGTTGAGATAACTTCGCTTTTTTGCTCTGAAATGATTCATCACCTCCCAACAGAAAAGGCCCAGAGAAACCCCTGGGCCAAACTCTTTATCCGGTTTTGAAATCGTGCTGCACCCGTGCTGTGTAGTAGTTATTCATGGTCAGCGGTGCGTTGTAGAGCGCAGCCAGCAGGTATTGCCGCATATTCCGCACAAGGGTGGTGTTCTCTTTGAGGCACATAAGGACAAACCGCAGGTGATCGCTGTTCAGCTTCATGAGCTGAGCTTTCACAACCTCGGCGGGCTTATCGTCGCCCGCGATGCGGATGAGGCGGCGTTTGCTGCACACAGTGTCCACCAGCAGCTCCAGTATTTCGCGCAGCATATCTTCATCGTCGGGGCAGCTTGCAACAAGAGAGTCAAACGCAAACTGCCGGAGAAAATATTCCTGATACCGGGTGCGGTCATCTTTCCCTTCGGATTCCGTTCCGGCGGCCACGTCCGAAAGGAAAGGATCAGTCTCACTCAAGTCAGTATTGTTTTGATTATTCTTAATTCCTCGTGATTTTAACGATTCAGCAGTCGCGTTTTTCACGGTTCCAGAATCGTGGTTTTCACGACTCTGGATTCGTGGCTCTGACGGTTCAGAGATGAAGTTTTTCACATAAGTCAAACTGGGTTTTCCGAGGCCCCGGCGTTTGCGTTCGATCAGGCCACAACCTTCCAGTTCTTTCATGAGCTTGGTGGCTTTATTATCCGCACAGCAGAGCGCTTCCATGATTTCTTCCGTTGTAAAGATGATATACACCTTGCCTGTATCATCCATCCAGCCATTCTTCACCGAAAGCCCCATCCGATCCAACAGGAGACCATACAGGATTTTTGCTTCTGCAGAGATACCGCGAAATCTGGGGTCTACAAAGAGAGCTTTGGGCAATCGATAAAAGGAAAACAGGTCGGCCTGGCCGCCGTAAAAGTAGTCCAACATAGCGTCTCCTTCCCTCTGATTGGGCGCAAAAAAGAGCACCCTGATTTTTGCATGAATCAAGGTGCCCTTTTTATTGAAAATTTCACTTTCTTTGTTCTCTTACAGCCGGTCCGATTGTAAAGAATTTTAGAAAAAAAGTTTTTATTCGAATCATCGTATTTATCGCATCTTCCAAGTACCAATCACGGGGGTGTGCACACGTACCGCTTGGGAGAGCGCTTGAATGGCATTCAAGAGGTCAGCGGTTCGATCCCGCTTATCTCCACCAAAAGACCTGCAACACAAGTTGCGGGTCTTTTTTGCTTGTCCGCCTTCAGAAAACATCACAAAAATCGAGTTCAAAAATTGTCCCATTTGCCCACTATTTGCATTCGGCCAAAGATGCTACAATAAGATCAAATGAATCACACGCTTTGGGGAGGGCATCAAATGGGAGTACCAAAATATTTTGAAATTCACAAACCTCTTTTACAATTTCTATCCGACGGCGCTACACACTCGCTAAAAGAAATCAAAGAGTTCATCATCAACTATTTTCATTTGACGGATGCTGATGTATCCGAACTTTTACCAAGCGGACGCCAAACTTATTTTGCCAACCGTGTCGGATGGGCGCGGACCTATCTGAAAAAAGCCGGACTGATCGACAGCCCTGCAAAAGGTATGTTTTGTATCACAGCGGAAGGAAAAAAGGTCGTTCAGGAAGATCCCCCTGTCATCGATAACAACTATCTGATGCGCTATGATTCCTTTAAAGCTTTTACACAGCCGGCTGACGCACAAACCAATACAGCTCAAAATGAAGATGACTCTGAGACACCGGATGACGCACTGGAGAATGCGTTCAATAAAATCAATCAAAGCCTTGCCGATGATATTTTAAGCGAAGTGATGAAACTTTCTCCCACCGCTTTTGAAAAGATGGTGCTGGACCTCATGGCCAAAATGGGATACGGCACATTTGCCAACGCCGCCACCACTACATCCATTACAGGCGATGAAGGGATTGACGGCATCATTTTTTCTGTGGGGCGGCATCCTGCATGGCTGCTTCTGCCGCCGTCCGTGGGCGCTCATCCCTCCATAGCGGGCGCCCCCGGAGCCGGGCGGCAGGGGCGCGGGTGTTTGAGGCGGGCGGCTTAAGTATGACTTTTGCCCCAAAATCCCCTTTATTTTTCCAAGCTTCTTGCTTTTCCGCCCCCAAGTGATTACACTTGGTCTGTTGGCTTGCGCCCATGGATGCAGGCCGCTGCGGTATATCGTCTGACTGCCCGGGCCTTGTAGGCGCCACGGCAGCCCCTTGGAAAAGGAGGATCATTGTACAATGGAAAAATTTTTTCAGCTGAAGGCGAACGGCACCACCGCCGGACGTGAAGTGGTGGCCGGCCTGACCACCTTCTTCGCGATGGCGTACATCATCGCCGTCAACCCCACCCTGCTCAGCCAGTCGGGGATGGAATGGGGCGCCGTGTTCCTGGCCACCATCATCGCCTCGGTGATCGGCACCCTGGTCATGGGCCTTGTGGCCAATGTGCCCTACGCTCTGGCCCCCGGCATGGGTCTGAACGCCTTCTTTGTCTACACCGTCTGCTTCACTTTGGGCTTCACCTGGCAGCAGGCGCTGTCCATGGTGTTCATCTGCGGCCTGCTGAACATCTTCATCACCGTCACCAAAATCCGCAAGTACATCATCAAGGCCATCCCCCGCAGCCTGCAAAACGCCATCGGCGGCGGCATCGGCATCTTTGTGGCCTACATCGGCATCCTGAACGTGGGCATCGTCACCTTCAGCTCGGGCGTGCCCGCCCTGGCCACCCTGAACCAGCCTTCTTTCTGGCTGTTCCTGATCGGTCTGGCTCTGACCATCATCCTGCTGGTGTGCAACGTCAAGGGCGCCATCCTGATCGGCATCATCGTGTCCAGCCTGCTGGGCATCCCCATGGGGGTCACCGTCACCACCGAGACGGTCAGCTTTGCCGAGGCGTGCAGCCAGCTGCCCAGCACCTTTGGGGCCATCTTTACCTCCGCGGGCCTGCCTTCCCTCTTTGCCGACCCCGCTAAGGTGCCTCTGGTGCTGATCACCATCTTCTCGTTCAGCCTGTCCGATACCTTTGACACCATCGGCACCTTCATCGGCACCGGCCGCCGCACCGGCATCTTCAGCGACGAGGACGAGCACTCGATGGAGACCACCCCCGGCTTCAAGTCCAAGATGGACCGCGCCCTGTTTGCCGACGCCACCGCCACTTCCATCGGCGCCATCCTGGGCACCTCCAACACCACCACCTATGTGGAGAGCGCCGCCGGCATCGGCGCCGGGGGCCGCACCGGCCTGACCAGCGTAGTGGTGGCCGTCTGCTTTGCGGTCAGCGCATTTTTGGCCACCTTCGTCAGCGCCATCCCCTTCGCCGCCACCGCCCCGGCCCTGGTGGTGGTCGGCATCATGATGCTGTCCGCCTTCCGGGAGATCCAGTGGGACGACTTCAGCGAGGCGGTCCCCGCCTTCTTCGCGGGCATCTTCATGGCCCTGTGCTACAGCATCTCCTATGGCATCGCTGCCGGGTTCGTCTTTTACTGCATCACCAAGGTGTGCAAAAAGCAGGCCAAAGAGGTCCATCCCATCCTGTGGGTGGCGACCGTCCTGTTCGTGCTGAACTTCGTGCTGCTGGCGAATCTGTGACCCTTTCCCCCGCCGGGCCGCGGCGCTCCGTTTTTAAACATGAAGAAGAGGCGACAGCAAAAAGTGCTGCCGCCTCTTTTTGATTGGTCCGCAAAGGCGGGCGGGGCTGCAACGTGGCGCTCCCCTGGCTGCCGCCGGCCCGGCTGGCTTTGCGATTTACGATAGGTCTTTCGCCTTCATTTTAGCGATTTCTTTTTTCTTTGCCGCCAGATGCCCCTGGACCCAAAACACAATGAAAAGAAGCGTCGGGAAAACGATCATCTTCCAATCTTCTCCCCAATGGATTTTCCCGTTGAAAAACAAAAACACGAGCAGCGCGACCCACAAAAGAGGGACAATGCCGCCCAAATACCAGAATTTCGGGCTTCTCCGGCACAACCAGACATGAAGGATCAGGACCACGACCGCAATAAGGAATGTAACGGCTGTATTCATGATGTTTTCTCCTTTTCCTGCTTATATTTTTCGATGATGATCTTTGCCGTCTCCAGGTCGATCCGGGAATCGACCGCCAGCCCTTTGATAAAGGCCGAGAACGGTTCTTCTTCCTTCTGGTCGCTCAATTCGATTTTTTGAATGAGCTTGTCCAGCCTGAGCCGGACCGTCGGATACGAAACCGAGTACAAACGCGCGATCTCTTTCAAAGACCCTGATTTCAGGACAAAGTTCTTCAGAAAGGCTGCGTCCTCCGGCTCCAGCGCAAGGATCCATTGCGGAATTTTGTCTATCTCCATCTCAGCTCTCCTTTCTCATTGGCTTTAACAATATTGAGTATAACATAAACAAAATCAAAGTCAATAGGAAGCCAAAAACAATTTTTGCTGCAATCTTCTACGGGACACCTCTCTCAAAGCTCTCCGGCGCAAACAAAAAGCGGGAAACCGTCTCCGGTTTCCCGCCGCAGACTGTCAAAAAAGTCCCGTCCAGCCGACATGAGCGGATGGACGGGACACATACAGGGAAATTTGGCGCTGAGAGTGTGCGAGCCGCCTTGCGGCGAGTGCGCGGTTCAGCGCCAAATTTTGTCCCCAGGGGGATACCAGGGGGAAGGAATTTCTGTCCCGCGCATGCGGGCAGAAATGGGTTCCCCCTGGAGCGTGGCGCTTTTGCGACACGCTGAGCGGGAAACCGTCTCCGGTTTCCCACCGGGCCGCGGCTGCCTTTTCACCCAAAAATCCCGCCTTACCGGCAGCCGCAGCGGGCGGCCGGAAGGGCGGGATCTGTCTGACAGGTCTGCGGCCGGCCCTCACTTGAGGGTCAGGCACTTTTTGGGGCAGGCAGCGGCGCACAGGCCGCAGCCCACGCAGGCCGCGGCGTCCAGCTGCCAGGTCTTGGCAGCGCGGTCCACCGTGATGGCGTTCTGGGGGCATTTTCTGGCGCAGAGGGTGCAGTAAACGCACTTGCCGGCGTCGTTTTCCGGCTTGCCGCCGGCCTTGCCCGCCGGCGGGGCGTCCGGCGCCTTGGGGCGGGTGAAGGTCTCGCTGGCCTTTTGGGCGGCAGGGGCCGTGTAGCCCGGCACGATGGCCAGGCACTTTTTGGGGCAGACCTGGACGCAGTTGCCGCACTGGACACAATCGAACCGGTTGATGGTCCAGGTGCCGGCGGCCCGGTCCACCTGCAGAGCGCCGGGCGGGCAGCTGCGGACGCACAGGCCGCAGCTGATGCAGTCCTCGACGCGGATCTCCACATGGCCGCGCATCCGCTCGGGATAGTGGGCCGGCTCGTAGGGATAGCCTGTGGTATCCGGCTTGGAAAACAGGTTTTTCATCACGGTGCCCACAAAGGGGAACAGTTTCCAGGGGGGCGTCTGATCGTGTTTGTGGTCCATCTTCCTCACCTCTCGGTACAGCTGATGCAGGGATCAATGGTCAGGATCAGCAGCGCCACGTCGGCCAGCTGGCAGCCCTTGAGCATCTCCAGCATGGGAGGGATGTTGCTGGTGGTGGGGGTGCGCAGGCGGAAGCGGTCGATGAATTTGGTGCCGTTGGCCTTGACGTAATAAATGGCCTCGCCGCGGGGCTGCTCGATCCGCATAAAATGCTCGCCGTTGGGGTTGCCCTTGACCGGTACTGCGATGGGCCCCTGGGGGATCTTGGCCACGGCCTGGCGGATCAGGTCAAACGACTGGAAGATCTCCTTGACGCGCACCTCGCACCGGGCAAAGGAATCGCCGTCCGCCGCGGTGACCGGCTCCAGCTCCAGGTCGCCGTAGGCGGCGTAGCCCAGTTTGCGCACGTCGTATGCCACGCCCGACGCCCGCAGCATGGGGCCCACGGCCCCCTGCATCCGGGCGTCCTCCGCGCTGAGCACGCCCAGGCCGTGCAGCCGGGTGCCCACCGTGTAATCCCGCAGGAAGGCCTCGGCAATGGGCCGCAGCTCCTGCGCCATATCGTTCACCGTCCGGACCAGGGTCTTGAGCATGGCGTCGTCCATGTCTTTCAGCACGCCGCCCACGCAGTTGACCGAGAAGATGACCCGGCCGCCGGTGGTCATGTCGAACATATCCAGGATCTTTTCCCGCAGCCGCCAGCTCTGCATGAACAGGCTCTCGAAGCCCATGGCGTCGGCTAGCAGCCCCAGCCACAGCAGGTGGCTGTGGATGCGGCTCATCTCCATCCAGATGGTGCGCAGGTAGGCCGCCCGGGGCGGGACCTCCACGTTCATGATCTTTTCCAGGCACTGGCAGTAGCCCAGCCCATGCCCGAAGCTGCAGATGCCGCACACCCGCTCGGCGATATAGACGTATTCCTTGTAGTCCTTGGTCTCGACCAGTTTTTCCAGCCCGCGGTGGACAAAGCCGATGCTGGGCACCGCCTTGACCACCACCTCGTCCTCCAGGACCAGGTCCAGATGCACCGGCTCCGGCAGGACGGGATGCTGCGGCCCGAAGGGTACGATACTCTGTTTTGCCATTGCCCTCTCACCCCTTATGCTTGAACGGCGTCTCCTCCGCGATGCGGTAGAGCCTGTCGTGGTAGTCCTGCACCATGCCTTCGATCGGGACGCCGAACAGCTCGGCGGCCTCGTTCTCCTGCAAAAAGGCGCCGGGGTAGATCTGGGTGATGCTGGGCACCCGCTCGTCCTCCCCCACCGCCAGGCGCAGGGTGCGCATATCGTATCCCTTGCCGAAAGAGTAGCTCAGTTCGTACCCGTCCGGCAGGCGGGCGGCGCAGATCTGCACGACCCGCCAGCCGTCCATCTTGAACCGCAGCACCGCCGGCACAAACCCGGCCATGCCCACCGGTTCAATGGTGTTGCACGCTTCCATTCGCATTGTCCTCCTTTTTTGCGCCCCGGCGCCGGGCGGCATAGGCCTCCCGCTTGCGCTGCAGGATCTCCAGCGCCTGCACGACGCCGTCGATGATGGCCTGGGGCCGGGCGGCGCACCCGGGCACATAGACGTCCACCGGGATGACGGTGTCCACGCCGCCCTTGATGTTGTAGCAGTCCTTGAACACGCCGCCGGTACAGGCGCAGATGCCCACCGCCACCACCACCTTCGGCTCCGGCATCTGGGTGTAGATCTGTTGGATGACGCTTTCGCTCTGGTGGTTGACGCCCCCGGTGATCAGCAGGATGTCCGCCTGAAAGGGGTCGCCGGTGTTGATGATGCCAAAGCGCTCAAGGTCGTATTTGGGCGTGGTGCAGGCCAGCACCTCGATGTCGCAGCCGTTGCAGCTGCTGCCGTCGTAGTGCAGCAGCCAGGGCGATTTTGCCAGTTTGTTTGTCATTGTGTTCGCCCCCTTATCGGACCAGCATGAGGATCAGACCGTTCAGGCCGCCGGTCAGCAGGGTGAACACCCAGCAGCCGTCCAGCAGCACCTTCCACTTGACGCGGGCGCTGACGTTGTCCCACAGGATCTCCAGGAAATACACCAGCAGGCAGGCGGCGACGGCCACCGGCCAGCTGAGCGGATCGCTGTTGAGGAAGAACAGCGCCACCAGGCCCAGCATCAGGGTCACCTCGTAATATTCGGCAATGTTCATCACCGCCAGGGCCGGGCCGGCCATCTCGGTGGTCAGCCCCTTGACGATCTCCTGGTGGGCGTGGTGGCTGGTGGACAGGTCAAAGGGCGACTTGCGCAGCTTGATCGCCATGGTGAACATCAGCCCCACCAGGAAGCCCGGCATGGTGACCACCGCGCTGACCGGCTGGCGGATGATGTCCGCCACCTGGAACGAGCCGGTGGCCAGGTAAAAGCCCACCGCCAGCAGCAGGGTCATGGGCTCGTAAGCCATGATCTGGATCATCTCGCGGCCGGCGCCCAGCGTCGAGAAGGGCGACGAGTCGCTGGAGGCCGCCATGACCAGGAACATATCCGCCGTGGACAGGATGAACAGGCACATCAGAATATCCGCGCCTGCAAACAGCAGCGACCCCGACACCGCCAGGAAGATCAGGTAGCTGAGCAGCAGAAAGATCTGCACGCTGTTGACCGCCAGCATCTGCTTGGAGAACAGCTTGGCCAGATCGTAAAAGGGCTGCAGCAAAGGCGGGCCCTGGCGGCCCTGCATCCGGGCCGAGATCTTGCGGTCCACCCCGTCCAGCAGGGCGCCGGCCAGCGGGGCCAGCAGCAAATAGAGGATCACACTGACAGCCTGCATCATACCGCACCCCCGATCACCATGCACAGCATGACGGCGATCACGCCGGCCGAAACGATCACCGACGGCCGCATCAGCCGCCGCCGGCCAAACTCAAAGCGCAGGTACCAGTTGCTCAGGTACAGGTGCTCGGGCTCGCCGTAGCTGTTGACAAAATAGGTATTGTCTCCCATGTTGGCGCCGCCCATGTAGATGGGCACATAGTCCCTGTGGGCGCTGCGGGTCAGCAGGAACATCAGGGTGGGCACGAACAGGATCGACACCAGCATCACCGCCATGGTGGTCAGCACGTCCATGGACAGCACCTCGTGGGACACGCCGAACAAAGCGCGGACGATGGGGTCTGCGATGCGGGAAGAGACCAGCGGGAACAGCAGGCACAGCAGCAGCATCGCCCCCGCGTGGACGAACATCGAGAGGTACTGGTTGGAGTGGGTCTTGTCGTAGACGACCTCCTTGGTGTGGTGCAGGGAGACCAGCTTGCTCAGCCACTTGGTCCAGTACAGCATGGTGGTGGCGCTGCCGTAAGCCAAAAACAGCACCAGCAGATAGTTGTCGGCGTCCACAAAGGACTTCAGCGCCACCCACTTGGAGATCAGCATCCCGAAGGGGGCCAGGTACATGCCCGCGATGCCGATGCCCATCAGGTAGGTCAGCCGGGGCAGGCGGAGCAGCAGCCCGTGCATGGACTCGATGTCCCGGCTGCCCAGGCTGTTCTCGATGGAGCCCACCGCCTGGAACAGCAGGGACTTTGCCACCGAGTGGAAAATGGTCAGCAGCACCGCAGCCCAGATGGTCTCCTCCACGCCGATGCCGGCGCAGGCCACGATCAGCCCCAGGTTGGAGATGGTGGAAAAGGCCAGCACCTTTTTGCCGTCGTTCTGGGCGATGGCCATCATACTGCACACGATAAAGGTGAACCCGCCGATGAAGGACACCATCACCCCGCTCAGGGTGCCGGCCAGCGCCGGGGCCAGCCGGATCAGCAGGTAGACCCCCGCCTTGACCATGGTGGCGCTGTGCAGCAGCGCGCTGGAGGGCGTGGGGGCCACCATCGCCCCCAGCAGCCAGGAGGAAAAAGGCATCTGGGCCGACTTGGTCAGGGCCGCAAAGGCCAGCAGCACCACCGGGATGGCCGCGCCCAGAGCGACTATCTGGTTCAGCTGGACGGTGCCGCACGCCCTCGCCGCATAGGCGATGGCCACTGCAAAGCCGAAACCGCCCAGCAGGTTCATCCACAGGGCGCGGAAGCTGTTGCCCACCGCCTCTTCGGTGCGGGTGTAGCCGATCAGCAGGAAGGAGACCACGCTGGTGATCTCCCAGAAAAAGTACATCCAGACCAGGTTTTCCGACAGCACCAGCCCGAACATGGCCGCCAGGAACAGGAACAGCATCGAGAAGAAAAAGCCGCTGCGGTCGATGTACTCCTCGTGGTGCTCATGGTAGCCCTTCATGTAGCCCACCGCATAAATGCAGATGAAGCCGCCTACAAAGGCCGCGATGATGCACAGCAGCATGGCCAGGCCGTCCACCCGCATGTGCGCCGCCGGGCTCACCGGGCTTGTCAGCTCGGACCAGGCCACCAGCAGGGTCTGCCCCGCCGACAGCAGGATGACCGGGTACTTGCGGTGCCGGACCGACAGCAGGACGATCAGCCCCATCAGCACCAGCTCGCCCGCCAGCATGGCGTGGTCCACCAGCCCGGTCTCAAGATACAGTTCGTCCCTGCCTGCGCCGCCCGCCAGCCATGCAGCCAGCAGCGCCGTGGCCAGGACCATCACGCCGGCCGCCGCCGCATACACGGCGGCGCCGCGCGCCCTGCGGTCCCGGATGCAGGGCAGGATGGCCGCCGCCAGGGCCGGCCACCCGATCAGCAGGATTGGTATTGCGCCCATAATACACGCTCCCTTTGGTAGAAAAAACAGTTATTTTGTCACGATTTTCATTATACTCCCCTTTTCTCCGGTTGACAAGAGCGGGCGCAAATTTGTTACATTTTTAACGGTCCTGTGCCCGGCGCTCTGGCATTTTCGCCGGCGGGGTGCTATAATAGAAAGCAGTCTGCGGGGCGTCCGCCCCGGGAAAGGAGGGCGCTCCGTGCACGAACTGGCCATCACCCAGAGCATCCTGGACATTTCGCTCCAGGCTGCCCAGGCGCAGCACGCCCGGCGCATCCGGGCCATCCGGCTGACGATGGGGCCCTTTTCGGGGGTGGTGCCCGAGTGCGTCCAGATGTACCTGGACGTGCTGGCCAAAGGCACCATTGCCGAAGGCGCAAAGATCGAAGCCCGCACCCTGCCCCTGCGGGTGCACTGCCGCGCCTGCGGGCGGGACAGCGAGATCGACCGCCGCCGCATCGCCTGCCCGTTCTGCGGCGGCGTGGACCTGCAGCGGCTTTCGGGCCGGGAATTTCTGGTAGATAGTTTGGAGGTAGACGTATAATGGAGATCAAAGTCCTGCATCAGGTCATGGAGTGGAACGAGGACGTGAGCGCCCAGGTGCGCGACACCCTGCGCCGGCACAAGGTGTGCCTCATCAACGTGATGGGCAGCCCCGGCGCGGGCAAGACCACCCTGCTGGCCGCGCTGATCGCCCGGCTGCGGGAAGAATTTGCCATCGGCGTCATCGAGGGGGACATCACCGGCCGGATCGACGCCGAAAAGATCGCTGCCCTGAACATCCCCGCCGTCCAGCTGAACACCGACGGCGCCTGCCACATCGAAGCCATGAGCATCCAGCACATCCTGCCCCAGTTCGACCTGGACGGGCTGGACGTGCTGTTTGTGGAAAACATCGGCAACCTCGTCTGCCCTGCCGAGTTCGACATCGGCGAAAACTTCCGCCTGACGGTGCTGAGCATCCCGGAGGGGGACGACAAGGTCGCCAAATACCCCCTCATGTTCACCGACACCGACTGCCTGGCCCTGACCAAGTGCGATATGCTGCCCTATTTTGCATTCGACCTGGACCGCGTCGCCGCCGACTACCGGGGCGTCAACCCCCAGGGCCCGCTGTTCCAGCTGTCGGCCCGCACCGGCGAGGGGCTGGACCAGCTGGCCGGCCATCTGGCCGGGCGCATCCGTGCCGCGCTGGCCTGAGGCCGGCTCCCGCCGGGTACACGTCCTTGTGGCCGGCATCGTGCAGGGGGTGGGGTTCCGGCCGTTCCTCCACCGGCTCGCGTCCCGGCTGGGCCTGGGCGGCTGGGCCCGCAACACCCCCGCCGGGGTGGAGCTGGAGCTGGAGGGCCCGCCCGACGCCATCAAGGCGTTCGTCCGCACCCTGCGTGCCGGGCCGCCGCCCCTGGCCGTGGTGGAGCAGGTCACGGTGCAGCCCCTGGCCGCCTGCCGGGGCGAGACCGCCTTTGCCATCCTGCCCAGCACCGCCGGCGGCGCTGCCACCCTGGCCGCCCCCGATCTGGCCCCCTGCCCCGCCTGCCTGCGGGAAATGGCCGACCCGGCCGGCCGGCGGTACCGCTATCCTTTCATCAACTGCACCGACTGCGGGCCCCGCTTTTCCATCCTGCGGGCCCTGCCCTACGACCGGGCCAATACCTCCATGGCCGGGTTTGCCATGTGCCGCGGCTGCGCCGCCGAATACGCCGACCTGGGCAGCCGCCGCTACCACGCCCAGCCCAACTGCTGCCCCGCCTGCGGGCCCCGGGCCTTTTATCTGGACGATGCGGGGCAGGCCTTGCCCGGCGACCCCATCGCCCTGGCCCAGCGGGCCCTGGCCGCAGGCCGGACGGTCGCGATCAAGGGGACCGGCGGCATCCACCTGGCCTGCGACGCCCGGAACGAGGCGGCCGTCCTCCGCCTGCGGCGCCGCAAGCGCCGCCCCGAAAAGCCCCTGGCCGTCCTCTGCCGCGATCTGGACACGGCGCGGCAGCTCTGCCTTGTCTCGGAGGACGAAGCCGCCCTGCTGCAAAGCCCCCGGCGGCCCATCGTCCTGCTGGAAAAGCGGCCGGATGCGGCGGGCCTTGCCTGCCTGAGCGAGAACCGCCGCCTCGGCGTCCTGCTGCCCTACACCCCGCTCCATGTCCTGCTGGCGGACGGCAGCGCCGGCGGCCCTGCGGCGCTGGTCCTGACCAGCGCCAACCTGCCCGGCTGCCCCGTGATGACCGGCAACGACGAGGCCCTGGCCGGGCTGCAGGGGATCGCAGACGGCTACCTGCTCCACGACCGCCCCATCGTGAACCGCTGCGACGATTCCCTTGTGGCGGTCTGGCAGGGGCGGGAATGTTTTTTCCGCCGCAGCCGGGGCTACGCCCCCCAGCCGCTGGTCATGCCGGACAGCGCCGCCGACGGGGTGCTGGCTCTGGGGGCCGAGCAGAAGGCGGGCTTTGCCGCCGGGCGGGACCGCCACGTCTTTCTCAGCCAGCACATCGGCGATCTGAAAAACGCCGAGACCCTGGACCACTACCGCGCCGCCCTCAAGGCCCAGCTGCGGCTGTTCGGCATCGTGCCCCGGGCCCTGGCCTGCGACCTGCACCCCGACTATTTTTCCACCCGGGAGGCCCAGGCCATGGCCGCGGAGCGGGGCCTGCCCCTGCTGCAGGTGCAGCACCACTGGGCCCACATGGCCGCCTGCATGGCCGACAACCGGCTGGCCGGCCCGGCCTTCGGCATCGTGTGGGACGGCACCGGCCTGGGCAGCGACGGCAGCATCTGGGGCGGCGAGTTCCTCCGGGGGGGCTACGACGGGTTCCGGCGGGTGGGCTCGATCCGGCCCGTCCCCCTGCCGGGAGGCGACGCCGCCGTCCGGCAGATCGGCCGCACCGGCCTGGCCCTGGCCTGGGACGCCGGGGTCCCTGCCGAGGTCCTGAACGCCCTGCCCCTGATGAGGGCCCTGCCCGGGCGGCAGGCCCTCCGGACCATGCTGGAAAAAGGGATCGCCTGCCCCGGGGCCAGCAGCGTGGGGAGGCTGTTCGACGGCGTTTACGCCCTGCTGGCCGGCCGGGTGGACGCCGGCTACGACGGCCAGGCCCCCGCCCTGCTGGAATCTCTGGCCTGCAGGGACATCCCCGGACGGGCCTATCCCCTGGCTTTTTACGAGGAGGGGGGCGTCCGCCGGTTCGACACCCGGCCCCTGGCCGCCGCCCTCTGCGCCGACGCGGCGGCAGGGGTGTCCCCCGCCGCCATTGCAAGGGGCTTTATGGACGCCCTGGCCCGGATGGCCCTGGAGCAATGCCGCGCCCTCAACCCGGACCGGCTGCCCGTCGTGCTGTCCGGCGGGGTCTTTCTGAACCAATACCTGCTGCGCGAGGTCACCCGCCTGCTGGAAGCCGGCGGCTTTGCCGTCTGCACCCACCGCCGCGTCTCCCCCAGCGACGAGGGGCTGGCCCTGGGCCAGCTGGCCATCGCGGCCCGGGCAGCACTCTGACATCCACACAAAAAGGAGAGAAGCGCCATGTGTTTGGCAGTACCGCTGAAGATCCTGTCGGTGGACGGCAAACAGGCCGTGGGCGAGGCCGGCGGCCTGACCCAGAAGCTGCGGGTGGATTTTGTCCCCGGCATCCAGCCCGGGGACTACGCCATGGTCCACGCAGGCTTTGCCATCGAAAAACTGACCGAGCAGCAGGCCCGGGAAAACCTGGCCTGCATCCAGGAGGCCGTCGATGCCGCCCAGTGAGGCGGATTTCCGCCGGCCCTCCAACGCCGCCGCCCTGGTCCGGGCCATCCGCAGCCTGACGGACGGGGCGCGGCCTTTGCGCATCATGGAGATCTGCGGCACCCACACCATGGCCATCGCCCAGGCCGGGCTGCGGGAGCTGCTGGCCCCGGGGGTCCGGCTGGTGTCCGGGCCGGGGTGCCCGGTCTGTGTGACGCCGGCCGGCGCCATCGACGCCATCCTCCGGCTGAGCCAGCGCCCCGGCGTGATCGTCGCCAGCTATGGCGACCTGCTGCGGGTGCCGGGCACGGCGCGGGGGGACACCCTGCTGCGCCGCCGGGCCCTGGGCGCCAGGGTCCAGACCGTCTACTCCCCCATGGACGCACTGGAAGCCGCCCGGGCCGACCCCGCAGCCGAGGTGGTCTTTCTGGGGGTGGGCTTTGAGACCACCGCCCCCGGCACCGCCGCCTGCATCCTGGCCGCCGCCGAAGAGGGGCTGACCAATTTTTCGGTCCTCTGCCTGCTCAAACGGACCGAGCCCGCCCTGCGGGCCCTGATCGCCGCGCCGGACTTTGCGGTGGACGGTTTCCTCTGCCCGGGGCACGTCGCGGCGGTCACCGGGGCGGCGGCCTTCGCCTTCCTGCCCCGGGACTACGGTCTGCCCGCCGTGGTCAGCGGGTTCGAGGCCGGGGACATCCTCTATTCGGTCTGGCGGCTGGCCCGGATGCGCGCCGGGGGCCGCCCCGCCCTGGAAAACGAATACACCCGCCTGGTGCGGGACGAGGGCAACCCCGCGGCCCAGGCCGCCATGGAGCAGGTGTTCCGTCCGGTCCCCAGCGTCTGGCGGGGGCTGGGGCCCATCCCTGCCAGCGGCCTTGCCCTGAAAGAAGCCTTCGCCCCCTGGGACGCGGCCCGAAAGTTCGGTCTTGCGCCGGAGCCGGAGACCGAGACCCCCGGCTGCCGGTGCGGCGCGGTGCTGCGGGGGGTGTGCACCCCCCGGGAATGCCCCCTGTTCGGGCGGGCCTGCACCCCTGCCGACCCGGTGGGGCCCTGCATGGTCTCCTCCGAGGGGGCCTGTGCGGCGGCGTGGAAATACGGGGGCGCCTGACGCGCATGGAAACGAGGTGTATCATGCAGGAGATCATTACATTGGACTACGGCAGCGGCGGCCTCAAGACCGCCCAGCTGATCGACCAGATCCTTGTGCCGGCCTTTGCCAACACGGCCCTCTGCCAGCTGGGGGACGGCGCGGTGCTGCCCCCGCTGGAGGGGCCGCCGGTCTTTTCCACCGACAGTTTTGTCGTCACGCCCTGGCGGTTCCCCGGGGGGGATATTGGCAAGCTGGCCGTCTGCGGCACCGTCAACGACCTGTGCATGGCCGGGGGCGTGCCCCGGTACCTGAGCTTTTCCCTGATTTTGGAGGAGGGCTTTGCCCTGGACGACCTGCGGGCCGTGGCTGCCTCGGCGGCTGAGGCTGCCCGGCAGGCCGGGGTGCAGATCGTCACCGGCGACACCAAGGTGGTGGAGCGGGGCCGGGGCGACGGCATCTACATCAACACCGCGGGGGTGGGGGTGCTGCGGGCGCCCGGCCTGGGGCGCGACGCCCTGCGCCAGGGCGACGCCGTGCTGGTCAGCGGCAGCGTGGGCTGCCACGGCGCGGCCGTCCTGATGGCACGGGGCGACCTGCCCTGCGAAGGGACCCTGCTGTCCGACTGCCGCCCCCTGCACCGGCTGAGCGCCGCGGCCCTGGCGGCCGGCGGGGTGCGGATGCTGCGGGACCCCACCCGGGGCGGCATTGCCACCACCCTGAACGAATTCGTGGAGGGCACCTCCCTGTGCATCGAGCTGGAGGAGGAAGCGATCCCCATCGACCCGCCGGTGGCGGCCGCCTGCAGCCTGCTGGGCCTGGACCCCCTCTATTCCGCCTGCGAGGGCCGGATGCTGGCGGTCTGCGCGCCGGAGGCGGCCAGCGCCGTTCTGGCAGCCCTGCGGTCCGTGCCCGGCGGCGAGGGCGCGGCCCGGATCGGCCGTGTGACCGCCGCCCGGCCCGGCCAGGTGGTGCTGCACAACAGCTTCGGCGGCAGCCGCATCCTCGGCAAGCTGGCCGGCGCCCAGCTGCCCCGCATCTGCTGAGCGCTGCCGCCCGGACTGCAAAAAATCCCGACCGTACAGTGTGTATACGGTCGGGATTTTTATGGTATATTTTACACAGCGTAGTGCTGTTTCAGCAGACTGTCAAAAAAGTCCCGACCGGACGACATGCGCGTACGGTCGGGACACATACAGGGAAATTTGGCGCTGAGAGTGTGCGAGCCGCCTTGCGGCGAGTGCGCGGTTCAGCGCCAAATTTTGTCCCCAGGGGGCAGCCGCGCCAAGCGCGTCCAGTGGACGAAGCAGCGAAGGCGCGGCTGGCGCAGCGCTCCGGTTTTCGCAAGCGCCCACCGTGGCGCGCCGCGAAAATCGGCTAAGCGCAAGAGAGCCAGGGGGAAGGAATTTCTGTCCCGCGCATGCGGGCAGAAATGGGTTCCCCCTGGAGCGTGTCGCTTTTGCGACACGCTGGTTTCAGGTCTTGTCCTTGCCGTCTTTGCCCTTGCGGCCAAAGCGGTACTCCTTGCCCTCGCGGATGCGCTGGAGGTTGGAGCGGTGCATGTAGAACACCATCGCCGCCATGATGGCGGACCCTATGGTGGTGACGGCCAGGTCCCCGGCGGGCAGGCCGGTGAGCAGGCCGTAGCCCAGGGTCAGGAAGGGGTAGCAGACAGCCATGACGATGCTGCCCAGCGAGACCATCCCGGTGGGGATGAGGCAGGCCAGGAAGATGACGAACAGGCAGGGGAACAGGATGGGCTGGACGGCCAGAATGGCCCCGCCGGCCACCAGGACGCCCTTGCCCCCCTTAAAGCCAAAGTAGATGGGTTTCAGGTGGCCCACCACGGCCAGGATGGCCGCCAGGTAGACCCCCAGGTACTGGCTGAACAGCTCCCCGGACAGGAAGGTGAACAGCCACCGGCCGATGCAGACCGCCAGGATCCCTTTCAGCACGTCGCCGGCGGCGGTCATGGCGGCGGCCCTCTTGCCAAAGGTGCGCAGCATGTTGGTCATGCCCGCCGCGCCGCTGCCGTGCTTGCGGACGTCGTCGTGATAAACGAGCCGCGAGACCAGGATCCCTGTGTCGATGCTGCCCAGCAGGTAGGCTTCCAGCGCCACCGCCAGGACGATCAAAATGTCCATCAGCATAGTTTTTCCTCCTTCTATGCCCTTTTCCCCTTTTCAGCCCCGGCAGCCGTCCGGCAAGGCCGGGGGCGAACCAAGAGAGACTCAAACGTCCTTCGCGCCCACTTGGCCGGTGCCCCGCTCGCGGACCACCAGGCGGATGGGGGTGTGCTCCAGGCTGAAGCTCTCGCGGATCTGGTTGATGAGATACCGCTGGTAGCTGAAATGGAACAGCGGTTTGGAGTTGACAAAGGCCACGAACGTGGGCGGGCGGGTGGACGCCTGGGTCAGGTAGAAGATCTTCAGGCGGCGGCCCTTGTCGGTGGGGGGCTGGACCCGGGCGGTGGCGCGGGCCAGCATCTCGTTCAGCACGCCGGTGGGGACGCGGGCGCCGTTCTGGGTGTCCACCTCCCGGATCAGCCGCATCAGCCGGTCGATGTTGTACCCCGTCTGGGCCGAAATGAAGATGATCGGCGCATAGCTCATAAAGCTGAAGCACTCGGCGTAGCCCCGGCGCTGCAGCTCCATGGTGTTGGTCTCCTTGCCTTCCACCGCGTCCCACTTGTTGACCACGATGATGCAGGCCTTGCCCTGCTCGTGGGCATAGCCGGCGATCTTGCTGTCCTGCTCGGTGAAGCCCACGGTGGCGTCCACCAGGATCAGGGCCACCCGGCTGCGCTCCACCGCGGCCAGGGCCCGCACCACCATATAGCGCTCCAGCCCTTCGCCGATGTTGGAGCGGCGGCGCAGGCCGGCGGTGTCGGTAAAGATGAACTTGCCGAACTGGTTGTCCACCGGGGTGTCGATGGCGTCCCGGGTGGTGCCGGCCTCGTCGGCCACGATCATCCGCTCCTCGCCCAGGATGCGGTTGGTCAGGCTGGACTTGCCCACGTTGGGCCGCCCGATGATGGCCACCGGGATGCGGTCCTCTTCCACCACCGTCTCGGAAAAGTCCAGATGGGCGCAGACGGCGTCCAGCAGGTCGCCGGTGCCGTGGCCGTGGACCGCCGACACGGGCATCACCTCTTCAAAGCCCAGGTTGTAGAACTCGTACATCTCGGGGGGCGGGTCGCCGACGCTGTCGCACTTGTTCACCGCCAGGATCACCGGCTTGCGGCTGCGGCGCAGCATGTGGGCCACCTCTTCGTCCGAGGCGGTCATCCCCGAGCGGACGTCCACCACAAAGACGATGCAGTCGGCGGTGTCGATGGCGATCTGGGCCTGCTGGCGCATATGGGCCAGGATGCCCTCGGTGGCTTTGGGCTCGATGCCGCCGGTGTCCACCAGCAGCAGCTCCCGGCCCTGCCACTCGCAGGGGGCGAAGATCCGGTCCCGGGTGATGCCGGGGGTGTCCTCGACGATGGCCAGCCGCTGGCCGCACAATTTATTGAACAGGGTGGACTTGCCCACGTTGGGCCGGCCCACCACTGCAACGATGGGTTTACTCATGGCTTGTTTCCTCCGTTTTGGGCTTTCTGCGGCGGGAGATGTGCAGCCCGCTGCGCAGCAGGGCGCGGGCCTCCTTGCCGCCGTCGGCGGGCAGGATCTCCACCCGGACCCCCAGCTTCCGGGCCAGCTCTTCCACCGTGACGCTGTCCAGGAACATATCCCGCTCGCTGCGCAGCATCACTTCCGGCACGCCCAGCACGCCGCTGGCCAGCCTGCCCTGGCACTGTTCGATGATGTCGGTGGCCGTCACCAGGCCCGCCACCCCCACGTTGCCGCCAAAATAGCGGTTGCGGATGGGGTGCACCGTCACCGAGATCATGGGGTACTGCCGGTGCAGCTCGTCCATCATGGCGGTGATCAGGGGGGCGGCCATGGTCCCCGTGACCACGTCCATCTTTTTTTCGCCGTAGACAGCATGGGGCCGGGCCAGCTCGGCCCGGAAGCTGTCCTCGTACAGCCGCCACATCCCCACCCCGTTTTCCAGCTGGGCAAACTCCTCGTAGAACGCCGCCGGCGGGATGGGGCGGCCGGCGTTCAGGTACCACTCGTCGCTGGGGTAGACGATCCGGCTGCCGTAGCGGGCCAGGGCCTGCTCCCCAAACGCCTCCATGATGTCGATGACTTCGGCGCTGGAGGCCGCGTCGTAGGGCACCTGGGGGTACAGCCCCTGCCGGTAGTCGGTGATGCCGCAGGGCACCGCGGCGATGCTCTGGACCATGGGCCCCAGGTCCAGCAGGTCGGTCAGGGTACGGCGCAGCTCGTCCCCGTCGTTGACCCCTCGGCAGAGGACCAGCTGGCAGTTGACGGCGATGCCGGCCCGGGCCAGCCGCTCCAGATAGCGCAGGGTCTCGCCGCCCCGGCGGTTGGCCAGCATCCTGGACCGCAGCTCGGGGTTGGTGGTGTGGACCGACACATTGATGGGGGAAATATGCATCCGGATGATCCGGTCGATCTCATGATCGTGCATATTGGTCATGGTGATATAGTTGCCGAACAAAAAGGACAGCCGCTCGTCGTCGTCCTTGAAGTACAGGCTTTTGCGCATCCCCGGCGGCAGCTGGTCGATGAAGCAGAAGATGCAGCGGTTGGCGCAGGAGTGCTTTTTGTCCCCCAGATAGGTGGCAAAGCTGCACCCAAAGTCCTCGCCGGGCTGCCGGGCCACATCCCACTCCTCCATCCGGCCCCCCACCCGGGCGGTCAGGTGGAAGCCGGGGCTGTCGGTATAAAACTGGTAATCCAGCGCGTCGTTCAGGACGTTGCCGTCCACTGCCAGCAGCTCGTCCCCGGGGCCAAGGCCCAGGGCCGCCGCATCCGAGCCGGGGGCCACCGCGTCGATCTTCATGGCCATGGCTGCCGCCTCCTTTCAGAAAAACAAATGTCGGTCCCCCTCCGGCCGGGCGGTGGGCACAGCCGGAGGGGCGCCTGCGGGGCATGCCCCGAGGCAGCGGCGGTCAGGGGCGCCCATAGGGCAGAGCCGCCCGCCGCCGCGCAGAAAAACCGGGGAACATCCTCGTATAACGCGAAGAAGGGGAAGGCATGGTATGCCCTCCCCTTCTGTCATACATCCATGTTGCCACCAAGTAAAATGCAAATCAGCCCTTCTTGATGACTTCCTCGCCCTTGTAGTAGCCGCAGTTGCCGCAGGCCTGGTGGGGGAGCTTGAAAGAGCCGCAGTTGCTGCACTTCACCAGCGTGGGGGCCTCCAGCTTCCAGACGTTGCTGCGGCGCTTGTCGCGGCGGGCCTTGGAAAGATGTCTCTTGGGTACTGCCATAGTTTGCACCTCCTTGGATGGAATATCAGTTCAGCAGTGATTTCAGTACGCTCAGCCTCGCATCCGGCTGTACGCTCGATTCGGGCGCAGCCGGGCAGGAGCAGGGACGTTTGCGCCCGCACTGGGGGCACAGGCCCGGGCAGTCGGGGCTGCACAGCAGCACCCCGGGGATCTGGAACAAAAACTCCTGGTAGAGCCAGTCGTCCAGGTCGATGCTGCCCACTGGGGTCAGGGGCAGTTCAAAGTCCGGGTCGTCCAGGTCCCGCTCCCGCGCCGTCCACTCTGCCTCCACCCGGGCGTCAAAACTGACGGGGTCGAGGCAGCGCGCGCATTCGCCATGCACCGATGCGCTTGCCCGCAAAGTCATCCGCACTTCGTCCCCGTCTGCCTGCGCGGTAAAGCGGGCCTGGACGGGCGTTTCGATCCGCGAACCGGCAAAATCGCGCCCCGACAGGTCGCAGTCAAACGTCTGCTGCCAGCCGGCGCGGCCGGATGCGATGAACCTTCTCAGGTCAAATTGCATAGTACACCTCTAAAAAGCTGCCTTGTAAGTATAGCGCCAAAGGCGGCCTGTGTCAAGCCCCAAATTGCGCACCGGCAAGAAAATTTTTCTCTCCCCTGACCGGATAAGGCCGGTGCGCCTCCAGCGCACCGGCCTGTCCGCTTTCCCCGCAGGGGCAAAGGGTAAAAATCACAGGTACTTCTTGACGTTGTGGGGCAGCATGGCCTCGTCGGCGCTGACGGTGACGGTGACGCGGACGCTGTCGCCGGCAATGGCGGCCATCTCGTCCAGCACCACGCCCAGGCGGTTGATGTCGTGGTCCAGCACCTTGAGGATGCCGTCGATGTAGATATCGGTGATGTCGTAGTTGCTGGCCATCAGCCCTGCGACAAAGCCGTAGAGCATCTCGCCGCCCTGGATCTTATATTCGTCGAGGTCGATGAGGCGGGCAGCCGAAGCGATGTCATAGGTCAATTTCATGCCCTTTTCCACCACCACGACGCTGCCTTTGGTCGTGCGGACCGACTCATTGATCATATCGATCATTGCCTTGGTTTTGCCCGAGCCCTTGGTACCGACAATCAGTCTAATCATAATATAGCCTCCTGTATTTTCCACGCCTGGCGGCGGGGGATTCCGTTTTTGAATGGGGGATCTTACCGGAGCTTTGCCTCCAGCTCGGCGGTCAGGCTCTCGTAGCCCGGCTTGCCCAGCAGCGCGAACATATTCTTCTTGTAGCTCTCGACGCCCGGCTGGTTGAAGGGGTTGACACCCAGCAGGTAGCCGCTGCAGGCGCAGGCACGCCAGAAGAAGTAGATCAGGTAGCCCACGTTGTAGGCCGACAGGTCGTCCACGTCGATCAGCATCTGGGGCACGCCGCCGTCGGTGTGGGCCAGGATGGTGCCCTCCATGGCCTTGCGGTTGACCACGCTCATGTTCTGGCCGGCCAGGAAGTTCAGGCCGTCGAAGTTGCCCTCCAGCTCCTCGATGAAGAGGTCCTTGGCGGGGTTCTTGACGTTGACGATGGTCTCGAACATGTTGCGGGTGCCCTCCTGGATGAACTGGCCCATGGAGTGCAGGTCGGTGGAGAAGATGCAGCTTGCGGGGAACAGGCCCTTGTTGTCCTTGCCCTCGCTCTCGCCGAACAGCTGCTTGTACCACTCGTTCATCAGGGCAAAGTTGGGCTCGTAGCACTCGAGGATCTCGATCTGCTTGCCCTTGCGGCTGAGGATGTTGCGGGCGGCGGCGTACTTGTAGGCGTCGTTGTCGGGGCTGAGGACCGAGAAGCGCTCCATGGCGTCGGCAGCGCCCTGCATCAGCTCGCCGATGTCGATGCCGGCGGCGGCGATGGGCAGCAGGCCCACGGCCGAAAGCACCGAGTAGCGGCCGCCCACGTCGTCCGGCACCACGAAGGTGGGCCAGCCCTGGCTGTCGGCCAGCTGCTTGAGGGTGCCGCGGGCCCGGTCGGTGGTGGCGTAGATCCGCTTGTTGGCTTCCTCCACGCCCACCTGGTCCTCCAGCAGCTTGCGCAGGACACGGAACGCCAGGCTGGTCTCGGTGGTGGTGCCCGACTTGGAGATGACGTTGATGGAGAAGCGCTTGCCCTTGCACAGCGCGATGATGTCGTTCAGGGCGGTGGGGCTGATGCTGTTGCCGCAGAAGTAGACCTTCAGGCCCTCTTCCAGCTCGTTGTGGTAGACGCCCTTGACGGCCTCCACCACGGCGCGGGCGCCCAGGTAGCTGCCGCCGATGCCGGCCACCACCAGCACGTCGGAGTCGCTGCGGATCTTCCGGGCCGCGTCCTGGATGCGGCCAAACTCTTCTTTATCGTAATCGCGGGGCAGGTACATCCAGCCCAGGAAATCGTTGCCGGGGCCGGTCTTGGCTTCCAGCTGCTCGTGGGCCGCGGCCACCTGCGGGTAAATGGCGGCGAACTCGTCCTCGCTGATAAACGGAGTGAGGTGTTTGGTATTAAACGAAACGCTCATGTTCTTGGCCTCCAAACTGTTCCTTTTCCTGTATGGTTCCACGCTGGAGGAAGGGGGCGGAGGCCCGCCTTCCTGCGGCGAAGAAAATCTTTATCTAAGTGTACCGTCCCGCCTCCATAAAGTCAAGGCCAAAATCCTCCGGATTCATACAATTTTAACAAGCCCCCCGCGGGCCCGATGGTAAATTCTGGTCATTTAGGTATTCCCCCGCCCTTCCCGGCTCCGGGCCCGGAGGGCCGGCGGGGGGTTCACAGCAGGCTTTCCAGCATCAGGCGCACCGCGGCGTCAAAGTCCATCTGCGCCGCGCCGGCGGCGGCGCAGATGGGCCAGCTGCCCACCGGCGTCCCGTTGGCGGCGATGGTCACCGTCCCCACCTCGTCCCCCCGGGAGAGGGGGGCCGGGACCGCCCCGGGCAGCTCGACGGAGGCGGTCAGGGCCGAAGCGCCGCCCCGGGGCACCAGCAGCCGTTCGGGCAGGGCGCTGTAATCCAGGGGGACGTCGAGGCCGTCGCTGCCGGTCACATCCAGGTACAGGGGCCGCCCCGACAGGTCGGGCAGGGGCGCGGCCTCGTAGTTGGCAAAGCCGTAGTCCAGCAGGCGGGTGGCGGAGTCGAACCGCTCGGCGCTGGAGTCCGACCCCAGCACCACCGCGATCAGGTCCAGCCCGTCCCGGCTGGCCGACGCCGAGATGCACACCCCCGCGCCCCCGGTGGTGCCGGTCTTGAGGCCGGTGATTCCCTCATAGCGGCGCAGCAGCTTGTTGGTGTTCACCAGCATGGTCTCCCCACCCCGCAGGGTGTCGGTCCAGATGCCGCTGTAGTGCAGCACCTCGGGGCACTCGCGGAGGATGGCCCGGCTCATCACCGCCACGTCCCGGGCGGTGGACAGATGGCCCTCGGTATCCAGGCCGCAGGCGTTTTTGAAGGTGGTGCCGGTCATGCCCAATTCCGCGGCCTTGGCGTTCATCCGAGCCACAAAGGCCTCCTCGCTGCCCCCCACCAGCTCGGCCACCGCCACGGCGGCGTCGTTGGCGCTGG